>OHAU01000006.1_pt1 | contig 266307 bp, 216 predicted proteins | sample 1577181 | NCBI WGS metagenome assembly OHAU01 (sample SAMEA3541472, study PRJEB24748) | human gut metagenome | biome: human gut; feature: human-associated habitat; material: faeces | place: China | collected 2012
ACTTTATGATAATTTAAGCACGGCACGGTTTAGCCACTTTATCGACAGTCTGAGATGGCTACGTATTTTACGTAACCATCTTTTTATATTATATTTCAATACCTAATTCATTAATTTTATCTCTTAATGCAAGCCAATCGCCGAATGCCGCTTCCTTATTATTAGGATTTCTCAAAATAGCGGCAGGGTGATACGTTCCCATAAAAAGAGTACCGTTTTTATCAATAAATTCTCCGTGCTGCTGAGTAACCTTGAAGTTCTTATCAATAAGCTTTTGAGCCGAAATTCGACCTACGCAAACAATAATTTTAGGTTTAATAATCTTAAACTGCTCCCTTAGCCAATTAATGCACATATCCTGTTCCTCAGGCTTAGGGTCACGGTTTTTTGGCGGACGACATTTAACCATATTTGCGATATAAACGTTTTTATCTCTTGAAAGGTCAACGCTTGCAAGAAATTTATCAAGGAGCTGACCGCTTCTTCCGACAAAAGGTTGACCCTGCAAATCCTCGTTTTCGCCGGGTCCCTCACCTATAAGCATAATATCCGCATCTTTTTTGCCGATTCCGAAAACAAGGTTTGTTCTGCCCTCGCACAAGTCACATTTTGTGCAATTTTTACATTTAATTTCAAGTTCGTCTAATGTCATTTTTCATCACCAACGCTATTATATCAAATTTATGGTTGAAATACAATCAAAATAGGTATAAAATATAAGAGATTAAAATGCACTTTATGTGCGTGTATGATTTAAGGAGATTTACATATGGAAAACAAAGTTTTAGTTGAAATTTCAGCAAGACACGTTCACCTTTCAAAGGAAGATTTGGAAACACTTTTCGGCAAGGGATATGAACTTACCGTTAAAAAGGAACTTTCTCAGCCGGGTCAGTTCGCAAGCAACGAAAGAGTAAGAGTTGTAGGTGCTAAGAGCGAATTTCCTGCTGTTTCAATCCTCGGTCCTTGCAGGAAGGAAACTCAGGTTGAGTTATCCCTCACAGATGCTCGTTCAATCGGCGTTACTGCTCCTGTAAGAGAGAGTGGCGACCTTGAAGGCTCAGGAAGCTGCAAGCTTGTAGGCCCTGCAGGTGAAATCGAAATTACAAAGGGTGTTATTGCCGCTAAAAGGCATATCCACGCAACAACAGCAGACGCTGAAAAAATGGGACTTACAAACGGTCAAATCGTTTCAGTTACCATCCCTACATCAAACGAAAGAAATCTTACATTCGGCGACGTTGTAGTAAGAGTATCGGATTCTTATGCTCTTGCAATGCACATTGATACTGACGAGGCAAATGCCGCAGGTATGGCTCCTAACACCATCGGTACAATTATTAAATAAGATACTGATAAAGCGGCTGAACCACGCCAAATAAAATAAATAAACCTATTTGCCTCCCTTGTGTAAAGGTGCAAGTCGGTCGGTGCAACTTGTTGCACTCAGAAGGATTGGAAAGCGCCAAAGACGGCAAGGACATTGAGTCCTTGCCGTCTTTGGCGCTTTCCGTCTTTTGCTCGGGGGCAGTACCCACGTACAGCACCCACTCGCAAAATACGAAATTCATCTCACTTTCTCAGCATCTAAAAAACTTTTATATAAATTCAAAAATAATGCACAAAATAGTAACGGTGATATTATGGAATTTCTTCAAATAATTATATTATCCGTTGTTGCAATGGCTGTATTATTTTTATTAACTAAATTAATGGGTTTCAGGCAGATAAGCGAGATGAGTTTTTTTGACTATGTTATCGGAATAACGATAGGCTCAATTGCGGCTGAAATGTCAACAAACATTGACCTTGAATGGTGGAAGGGTATAACGGCAATGGCCGTTTGGGCTGTTATCGGCGTTTTACTGTCGGTTATTACGCAAAAGAGCATTAAGGCAAGGCACTTTATTTCGGGCGAGCCGATTATCATAATGCAAAAGGGCAAAATAATTAAGAAAAATATGAAAAAAGCAAAGCTTGACATTGACGATTTAATTGCAAGCGCAAGAGCGAGCGGATATTTTTCGCTTGCAGATATCGACTGTGCAATTATGGAAACCACGGGAAACATCAGCTTTATGCCCACTCCGCTTAAAAGACCGTTAAATCCTAAGGATTTTAACTTTGCTCCTATAAGAGAAGGTCTTTCTTATGATGTCATATTAGACGGGCAATTACTCGAAAAAGAAATTGAAAAATCCCCTATCGGCAAAAACGAGCTTAAAAAGATGATTGCAAACAGAGATATTTCGCTCAATAATATTGCCGTTGCAAGCGTTGACGAAAATAAACAGTTGACAATTACAACTTATTAAATTATATTATGTATGATTAAATAAAAAAGAGGTGTAAATATGGCTCACGTTCACGAACACACAAATGGCGAATGCTGTCACGACCACGGCTGCGGCTGTGAGCATTCACATGAGGATATAGACAAAGGTCAATTTTTATTCAAATTAATCGGCGGAGGATTTTTCCTGATTGCCGGCTACATATTAAACGAAATTGCCGAAAGATGTATTGTTGATTTACCTAAATTCACATATCTTGTATGTTTTATGCTTTCATACTTAATAGTAGGCTTTGACATAATCAAAGAAGCTGTTGAAGGTGTAATGCACAAGGATATTTTTAACGAAAACCTACTTATGACCATTGCTTCAATCGGTGCATTTGCTGTCGGAGAATACAGTGAAGGCTGTATGGTAGTATTCCTCTTTACCATAGGCGAATATTTGCAGGGTCTTGCACTTGAAAAAAGCAGAAAGTCGATTAAAAATATGCTTGAAGCCAAGACGGAGGAGGTCAATATTTTAGTTGACGGCAAGGAGCAAACAGTTAAGCCGGACGAGGTTAAAGTCGGCGACTTAATGATTATCCGCCCCGGCGAAAAGCTTGATATTGACGGCATAATAAGCGAGGGTACGTCGCAATTTGATATGAAATCGCTCACGGGCGAAACAATTCCGATTACCAAAACAGTCGGCGACAGTGTGCTTGCAGGCTCGGTAAGCCTTGACGGCACGGTAACGGTTAAGGCTGAAAAGGAATATAAGGATTCAACAGTTTCAAGAATACTTGATATGCTTGAAAAATCGCAGGATAAAAAGAGCCACGCTCAAAAATTCATTACCCGATTTGCAAGAATTTATACTCCAATTGTATGCTTAATTGCCGTGCTTATTATGGTTGTGCCTCCCCTTTTCTTCGGTGGTCAATGGCACGAATGGCTTTACAGAGGTCTTTCGGCACTTGTTGTTTCCTGCCCTTGCGCACTTGTTATTTCAATTCCGTTAAGCTTTTTTGCAGGAATAGGCGCATGCTCTCGTGAGGGAATACTCGTCAAAGGCGGAAATTATCTTGAAGCACTTGCAAAAGCGGACACAGGTGTATTTGACAAAACAGGCACGCTCACAAACGGCAAATTTGAATTTGTAACCTGTGAACACAACCATTGCCATTGCAAGGATAACAAGCACAGAGAGCTTTTAAAAATTATTGCCGCTTGCGAAAGATATTCCACCCACCCTATTGCAAAAAGCATTAATGTTGCATTCGGTCACTATGCAGACGAATGTGAGGTTAAGGATTCAAAAACTTATGCAGGGCTCGGTGTTTCGGCAGTAGTTGACGGAGTTAAATACTTCGTCGGTAATGAAAAGCTTATGCGTGAGCACTGCGATGATTTTAAGGAAACAAGCGTTATAGGAACGGCAATTTATTGTTGCAGTGAAAAAGGCTTTATGGGTGATATTGTATTTGCCGATATCATTAAGCAGGACAGCAAGGACGCACTTAAAAACCTTAGAAAACTCGGAATTAAAGAAACAATTATGATGACGGGCGACAAGGAAGTAATTGCCAAAGATATCGCTAAAAAGGCTGATATTGACACGGTCTACTCCCGTCTTATGCCTGACGAAAAAGCAAATATAGTAAGTGAACTTCAAAAAAGCGGCAAAACCGTTGTTTACACAGGCGACGGAATTAACGACGCACCTGTTTTGTCGCAGGCTGACGTTGGTGTAGCTATGGGCGGTGCCGGCTCTGACATAGCAGTTGAAGCGGCAGATATGGTTATTATGGGCGACTCGCTTTCAAAGCTTGCAATCGGCAAAAAAGCCGCCAAGAAAACAATTCGTATAGTTTATGAAAATATCATTTTTGCAATAGCCGTAAAACTCTTAATCATTATCGGCTGTGCGGTAGGTATATTTAACGAAAATGCAATGTGGCTTGCGGTATTCGGCGACGTAGGCGTTTGCCTTATTGCGATTGCAAATTCACTCAGAGCTTTAAGAGTGGGCAAAATCAAGAATGATAAATAAGCTAAAACAACAAAAATCAATATCATAAATTAATGGGCTGTCTCACAAAAGTGAGACAGCCCATTTAATTAAAATCCGTTATTCTTTAAGAAATCATATATTCTCTTTGAATTGTTATTATCACGGTATTCAAAGTATTTAGGAGCGGCAAGGCGGTCCTTTTCATTTTCAACAAAACCGTTATTTGCGAAATATTCAACATCGTTTAACAGTGCATCCTCATTAGTGGAACGGTTGCCGAAAAGGTCGTTTTCCATATTGATATATGAGCCGTGAGCCTGATTATACATATCATAGTCAAACTGGTAGAAAAGCACAGGCTTGTCCATATAATAGACGTCCCAGCAAACGCTTGAATAGTCCGTAATAAGCATCGAACAGCGCATCATAAGCTCATTAAGAGGGATTTTGCCAAAAGGAATATACGTTACCCTATTGCTGACAGCAGCCTTGAAATTATCAATATATCCTGCAAATTTAGGATGGATATAGAAAACAAGGCGAGTATTTGTATCTTTAAGAATTTGGTTAAGACGTGGACTTTGAAGAAGAGATGAATACTTCTTATAATAATCACTTACAAGGAATTGGTTATCGCTGACTTCTTCAAGCCAAGAACGCCAAGTAGGCATAAGAAGAATAAACTTTTCCTTATTGCTTTGCTTATCCTTAAGAACGTCCCAACGTGCAAAGCCCGTGATAGGCGCAGTCTTTTCATTATAGCCAAGCTCGTTAATTGCAATTTCCTGCTCAACCCTGCCCGTTGTGACAAAGTATTCCATTGAACTTGTACCCTTTTTGCCGAAAAGCTGATGAACCTGCTTAAGAGCAGTTACACCGTGCTGGAGGAAGAGTTCCTTTTTCTTTCCTATTGCACGCTTAACAAGGCTCGGCTTAGTTCTCCAAGCGTAAAGATGAGATTTTGAGTCGCTCGAAATACAAATTGACATTGACATAATGTAAAGCATATGCTTAACACTCATAAAATCAATTACGTGCTTGCCGTATTTTTCAACATTTTTATATTCGTCTGAGTGCTTATCAATTACATAATAGATATTCTTTTTCTCTTTTTCATCAAGATTTTCCATACAATACTTGAAGAAATAATAGCCATTATCCTGCGCCATTTTGCAGAATTTTTCATAAACAATCCAAATATTTTTACGGCTTAAGAAAAGACCCGAGAGAATATAAAGAATATATGCCAAAACTTCCTTGCGCTTAACCTCGGCAGTATCGTATTCGCTTCTTTCCCTAAAGCAGAAATTAATAATACCTTTTTTGGTAAAATAAGGGAAAATTATATGCTTATCGTCAACGTCACACTGAACATTTGAAAAATAAAGCTTTTGCTTAATCGCATAGCCGTTATAACCGAGCTTAACATATTGCTTTGCGCCGTATTTTTCAACTACAGCCCTTACGTCCCAGAATATTTCCTTAAGCGGCATATCGCCCTTAAATTCGAGAGTTGCATTTACCCTTGTAAAGCCCTCTTTCTTTTCGAGCTTACAATCAAACGGAATTTGAATATCCTCAATAACGCTCCTGTATTTAAGAACAAGACCGTCAAACTTGGCGTTTTGGTCGTTCGGAATATTGAACGCAAGTTCAAGGTGATTGCCATTAGTTTTAAGAGAAGTAAGCTTACACGGAGGGTAAATTGCTTCAAGTGCATCATCCTTTTTGCCAAAATAAAGGGTGAACTCTCTTTTATCATCATAAAACGGACTTGTCGCAAGTTCATAAGCAGTAGGCGTTAAATCATAAAGCTTGAGCATTTTTCTTGTACGCTCACTGTTAGCGTCAACAAGCTTTTTAAGGTCCGTATCAAAATAAGATTTCGGAAGAGTATACGTTGCAAAAAGCGGTTCGCAAAATCTTTTGGAAATATCGCCGTCTTTTGCCTTTTTAATTGACGGCATAACTATGCATTTTCTGCCCTTTTTCTTATCAAATGCAATAATACCGACATTATATCTTTGCTTATTGTAAACAACGAGTTTTTCAATAAGAATATCAAGCGGAATTTCAAAACTCTTTGTTTGCCTGTTTTCCTCAGTCAAAGGAAGTGTTTTTTGAATAACACGCTTATTGTTTAAAACTGCTATTTGCTCAAATTCATAGCCCTTGGCATTAAGAGATACAGCAATTTTTTTGTTGCCGTTTGCAACATTTTTTGTATTTAGGTGAACAATATCACGCTCGTCAACAAAGCAATTTTCATCAAATGCGCTGATATCTGTAATAAACTTAGGGTCAATGTTAAGATTAGGGAATGTACGCTGAATTTCTCTTTTATGAACAGCATCCTTAACTTTTTTAACGCCTAAATGGCACAGTGCATCCTCAATATACGTTCTCGGAGTTGTCATTGTGATAACAACATATTTGAACATATCGTTGAAATTATCATAAAGCGCAGGGCCAACCTCACCCTTAAACCATTTCTTTTCAAAGCAAACAATTGTATCGTCGGTTGCAATTTTTGAAATTGAATTGAGATGAGCATATTCCTTAACAATTTCAGGGTGAATAACTTTATACTTTTTTTCCTTATTAAAGGAATAGTCCTTAATTTCAAGGCTGTCACTCTCACCCGTAAACAAAAGGTTAAGAAGCCTTTGGCTTATATCAGGTGCATCATACTTAAAGAACGTTTTGAAATATTCGGTATCGGTATACGAATCACTCATAAAGCTTTCATCACTAAGCACCCTTGCAAGCTCTTTTTCATCATAAATCTTACGGAAAGGAAGCGTTGCAACGTCCAAATACATTCCTCTGTCGTGCATATATTCATCATAATCATACATAAAGAGGATAATCGGCTTTTGAGTGATTGAATAATCGAAAAATACAGATGAATAGTCTGTAACAAGTGCGTCTGCGCAATTCAAAAAGCTATAGTTATCAACACCCTTTGGGAAAGGCTTGATATGCTTATAATTGCTAAGCGAAATTGAATCCTTCAAAATCGGATGGAAATTGACAAAGAAAACTTGGTCATCACTAAGCTTATTATCAATAGCCTTAAATATTTCCTTAACCTTGCTTTCATACGAAGCGGTGTTGATATCGTGGTTGCTTGTGCCTCTCCAAGTCGGCATATAAGCATAAACGGTCTTTCCCGCTAAGCCAAGTTCTGCTTTAAGTGCCTCTCCCTCTTCTTTTTTAAAGAATATTTCATTTCTCGGATAGCCCGCCATAACAACCTTGCCTGTATAAAGGTCGTTAAGGTTATAATCCTCCATCATAACATCACGGGTGAAATCGTTTGGGAAAGTTATATAGTCAGCCTGCAGGAAATTATGCTGAACATTATACATTGACTCAATGCCGAGGCGCATTTTTTTGCCGAGCGTTTTAAGCGGAGTGCCGTGCCAAGTTTGAATATAAACCTGCTCCGGCTTTTTAACGAAATAAACAGGAAACGAGCTGTTATTGATAAGATACTTTGCGCTTGCAAGAATTTTTGTATACTTAAATGTCGTTACGTCAATAAGCTTAACGTCAAGCCCGATTTCTTTTATAAACTCGGCGTGCTTTTTTTTATTTTCCGTGCCGTAATATATTTTGTATTTTCCGGGGTAGGATTTAAGAATTTGGCGAGCAAGCGCAAGGGTAGAGTCAGAAATATTTGAACCGTGAAACGACTCAACCAAAATGACATTATTCTTAACCTTGCAATGCTTATAAAACATACCGAAATAAAACTTTCTTTTCGGCGTTTTGGAAAACATACGAGAAATATATTTGAGTATTTTTTTTATAATTCTTTGTATTTTTTCAGATATACCCATTTTTACCTCCAAATGAAATCTATATTAAAAATATAAAATTACATACTTATTAATTTTAACATATTTTAAGCTTATTTGCAACAATACGCTGATTTTGTAATAAAATGCTTATGTCAATTTTATTTATATGTCGAAAAGTTAAGGAAATGTTTATTTTTAGTTATTGAAATGAGAGGGCAAAGTGATATAATTAAGTTAGGAAAATTTTACGTAAAATTTGAAAAAAGGAGTTATACCGATGAATAAAAATGAAATATTATCGTACGTTGACCACACCTTATTGGCGCAAGGCGCAACGTGGGAGGAAATAAAGCAAATTTGCATTGACGGCATAAAATACGGCTGTGCAAGCGTTTGTATTCCGCCGTCATTTGTCAAAGCGGCAAAGGCTTATACCGGCGATAAAATAAAAATATGCACAGTTATAGGCTTTCCAAACGGATATAACACAACCAAAGTCAAATGCTTTGAAGCAAGCGATGCCGTTAAAAACGGCGCAGACGAGATTGATATGGTAATTAATATCGGTTATTTAAAGGACAAAAAATATGATGAATTGCTAAATGAAATAAATGAGGTTAAAAAAGCGTGCGACGGCAGGCTTTTAAAAGTGATTATTGAAACCTGTTTATTAAGCGACGACGAAAAAATCAAAATGTGCGAAATAGTTTCACAATCAAATGCGGATTTCATCAAAACATCAACGGGATTTTCCACATCAGGCGCAACCTTTGATGACATAAAGCTTATGAAAGAACATATTAACGGCAAAAAAATAAAGGCTGCAGGCGGAATAAAATCATTTAGCGACGGTGAAAAGTTTATTTCATTAGGCGCTGACAGGCTAGGCACAAGCAGACTTGTTAAAATTATGAAAGAAGGATAACAATGCGTGGTTTTATAGTTGTACTTGACTCTTTTGGCGTAGGTGCTGCTCCCGACGCAACGGCTTTTGGGGACGAAGGCGCAAGCACTATAAAAACAATATCAAAATCCGTTTATTTTAACACGCCGAATATGAAAAAAATTGGGCTTCTTGCTATTGACGGAGTTGGGCTTGACAGTTTGGAAAAGCACAGCGCATCATACGGCAGGCTTAGAGAGCTTTCAATCGGCAAGGACACCACAACAGGTCATTGGGAAATGGCAGGTATAGTTTCAAAAAAGGCTTTGCCTACATTTCCAAACGGTTTTCCGAGTGAGGTTATTGATGAATTTGAAAAGCAATGCGGCAGAAAAGTTATTGTAAACAAGCCGTATTCCGGCACTCAGGTAATCAAAGATTACGGCGACGAGCATATCAAAACAGGCGCTTTAATTGTTTACACCTCGGCTGACAGTGTATTTCAAATTGCGGCTTGCGAGGATATAGTAAGCGATGAGGAATTATATAATTATTGCAAAATCGCAAGAAAAATACTCGTTGGCAAATACGCAGTAGGCAGAGTTATTGCACGGCCGTTTATCAAGGATGAAAACGGCAATTTCATCAGAACTGCGAGACGTCATGATTTTTCACTCGAACCACCCGGCGACACGCTGCTTGACGTACTGAAAAGGCACGGCAAGGATACCATTGCAGTGGGCAAGATTTACGACATTTTTGCGCACAGAGGAATGAGCGAGCATTATTTCACAACAGGGAATACACAAGGCATTGCAAAAACACTTGAAATTTCAAAAAGAGATTTCGACGGTCTTTGCTATACAAATCTTGTTGACTGCGATATGCTTTACGGCCACAGAAGAGATATTGACGGCTACGCAAGAGCCATAAGCGAATTTGATGAATGCTTACCTGAGCTTTGCGCCAATCTTAATGATGATGACTTTTTAATGATTACGGCAGACCACGGCTGCGACCCGGGATATAAAGGAACGGACCACACAAGGGAATATGTGCCGCTTATCATATATTCAAAATCGCTCAAAAACATAAATTTAAAAACCGTTGACGGCTTCGGCGTTGTTTGCAACACGGCACTTTCGCTTTTCGGCATTAACGAACAGCTTGAAGGCGAAAATGTAATAGATTTAATAAAGTAAAAGGGTAAGAATATGGAAAACAGAGAATTAATGTATCTTGCAGAAAATGCAAAGCAAAAAAGCTATTCCCCTTATTCGAAATTTAAAGTCGGTGCGGCTCTTTTAACCAAAGACGGCAAAATATATGTAGGTGCAAATATTGAAAATTCATCATATCCATTAACTGTATGCGCCGAGAGAGTGGCTTTTTTCAAAGCAATAAGCGAGGGCGAAAAGGAATTTGAAAAAATCGCAATTTCAGGTTCAAGCGATGACTTTTGCTTTCCCTGCGGTGCTTGCAGGCAGGTTATGAGCGAATTTTGCGGCAAGGATTTTGTGATTATATTAGAAAATGGGAAAGAAATTAAGAGTTTCACTTTAGGTGAGCTTCTCCCCTATTCATTCAAATTAGACAAATAAAGAAGGCGTTACATTATGCGAATGGCAGATATTATTGAGCATAAAAAGCAAGGCTTGGCGCTTACAAAAGAGGAAATTGATTTTTTTGTAAAAGAATATACAAACGGCGATATCCCCGATTATCAGGCATCGGCTCTTGCAATGGCAATATATTTTAACAAAATGACAAATGAGGAAACTGCCGCACTTACACTTGCAATGGCGAAAAGCGGCGATATGCTTGATTTAAGCGAATTTAAAAACTCGACTGTTGACAAACATTCCTCCGGCGGAGTGGGCGACAAAACTACTCTTGTTGTTGCGCCGATTGCGGCAGCGGCAGGCTGTACCGTTGCAAAAATGAGCGGCAGAGGCTTAGGCTTCACGGGCGGCACGATTGATAAGCTTGAGGCCATCCCCGGTTTTTGCACCGCTATGAGTCCTGAAAATTTCAAAAAACAGGCAAGGGATATAGGCTTAGTCGTTGCAGGTCAAACAGGCAATATGGCGCCGTGTGACAAAAAATTATACGCTTTGAGGGACGTTACCGCCACGGTTGACTGTATGCCGCTGATTGCATCGTCAATTATGAGCAAAAAGCTTGCCGCAGGGGCTAAAAATATAGTTCTTGACGTTAAATGCGGCGAAGGTGCGTTTATGAAAGATATTCAAAATGCAACGCTCCTTGCAAGCGAAATGGTAAGCATAGGCAGGCATTGCGACAGAAATGTAAAAGCGCTTATCACCGATATGAGTTCACCTTTAGGCTATGCAGTCGGCAACAGCTTAGAAGTGGCGGAAGCAGTAAAAATACTTAAAGGCGAGAATACTTTGCATTTAACCGAGCTTTGCATAGCACTTGCTGCAAATATGATAAGTCTTACCAAAGAAATTGATTTAAAAGAGGCTGAAATCATTGCAAAAGAAATGATTAATTCAGGCAAGGCACTTGACAAGCTCAAGCAAATGGTTAAATCTCAGGGCGGCGACGTGGGCTATATTGAAGATGAAAATAAATTCGGATTTGATAAATATAAAGCTGAAATTAAGGCGGAAAAGCAAGGCTATATTTCAAAAATCGACGCTCAAAAAATCGGCAATGTTTGTGTTATTTTAGGCGCAGGCAGGAATGTGAAAACGGACAATATCGACCCACTGGCAGGAATACTTTTCAAGTGTCAAAAAGGTGATTACATAAACAAAAACGATACTGTTATGACACTTTATTCAAATGATGAAAAAAAGCTGAGAAATGCAACGTCGCTTATATTAAATTCATTTGAGATAAGCGATATTAAGCCAAATGACAGCAATATAATTTTAAAACAGTTTTAGAAAAAGGGGGTAAATTTATGAAACTGTATTTTGTAGGCGCAGCGCACGAGGTGACAGGTTCTTGCACCATTCTTTATGCCTGCGGCAAAAAAATAATGATTGACTGCGGTATGGAGCAAGGTGAAAACGTTTACGAAAATGTTGAACTTCCCGTATCGCCTAATGACATTGACGCTATGCTTTTAACCCATGCTCATATTGACCACTCGGGTCATATTCCTTATGTGTCGGCTAACGGCTTTTCTGCGCCGATTTATACAACAAGTGCGACTGACAGGCTTTGCAGAATTATGCTTATGGACTCGGCGCACATTCAGGAATTTGAGGCAGAATGGAAGAACAGAAAAAACAAACGAAGCGGTAAAGAGCCGATTGAACCGCTTTATACCACGCAAGACGTACAAAATGCGCTTAAATATTTTACTCCGTGCGAATATGACGAGAGCTACCAAATTTTTGACGGAATAGAAATTAAATTTATTGATGCAGGTCATCTTTTGGGCAGTGCGTCAATAGAAATTAAAGTGACAGAAAACGGAATTACAAAAACCATTCTTTTTTCCGGAGATATAGGAAATATCAACCGACCGCTTATAAAAAATCCTCAAAAACCACCCGTAGAAAAGGCAGATTACGTCATTATCGAATCGACCTACGGCAACAGGCTTCACGGCGACAGACCCGATTATGTTTTGCAGCTTACAGGAATTATTCAATCCACCCTTGACCGTGGCGGAAACGTTGTTATTCCTTCATTTGCAGTCGGCAGAACACAGGAGCTTCTTTATTTAATAAGAATAATCAAAGAAAAGGGGCTTATTAAAAATCATGCAAACTTCCCTGTTTGGGTGGACAGTCCGCTGGCTGTTGAGGCAACGGAAATTTATGACGATAAAAATTTAAGAAGATATTTTGATGCCGACACGCTTGAACTTATCAACAACGGCATTAATCCTATTAAATTTGACAATCTTAAGCTCGCCGTAACAAGCGACGAATCAAGAATGATAAACGACGACCCGACACCGAAAATCATCCTATCTGCAAGCGGAATGTGCGAAGCAGGACGAATCAGGCACCATTTAAAGCATAATTTATGGCGAGAGGAATGTACTGTTTTATTCGTAGGATATCAAGCAGAAGGAACACTTGGCAGAAAGATTATTGAAGGTGCCAATAAGGTTAATCTTTTCGGCGAAGAAGTGCAAATCAACGCAAATATTGAAAAAATGCAGGGCATAAGCGGCCACGCAGACAAAAATATGCTCCTTTCCTGGCTTGCAAGCATACCGCAAAAGCCAAAGGTTGTTTTTGTAAATCACGGTCACGATACCGTTTGCGACGAATTTGCAAAATCGATTGAAAACGAGCTTGAAATATCGGCTCTTGCACCTTACTCCGGCGATGGCTTTGAGCTTGGCGACGTTGTTAGGCAGGTTGATATCGGGCCTCGCAAGCTTTATGACAAAAAGCTGCATAAAATTGAGCGCAATAATACGGTTTATGACAGGCTTTACCTTGCAGGTCAAAATCTTATGTCTGTTATTGAAGCTTCGAGGGGATGCCCTAATAAGGAATTGGGCAAGCTGACTGACCAAATTACAGCCTTAATCGAAAAATATAAACAAGACTGACGGTGAAACTATGGTAATATATACAAGCAAAATAAACGAAAAACTAAAAAACACAGATGATTTTTTACTGTCGAGCGAAAATAAAATATTAAACCAAATAGACGAATGTGCAAAAAGAATTTTACCGCTTCAAAACACAAGACCTATAATTTTAATATCCGGCCCGTCAGGAAGCAGCAAAACAACAACGGCAATTAAGCTTGCAAAGGCATTGAGAAAAAACGGTGCCGATGTTTGCTACATATCTATGGATAAATATTTTAAAAACTTTACCGATGAGGAGCGTGCGCTTAAAAAGCTAAATAAAATTGACCTTGAAGCGCCCGACAGAGTAGACGCTGAATATCTAAACAAAGATATTGATACGCTTTTAAACGGCGGCGAAATTTATTTGCCTAATTATGATTTTTTGACAAACACAAGAACGCTCAGCCAAACAAAGCTTTCAAGAAACGGCGGATTCGTTATAATTGAGGGAATACACGCTCTCAACCCCGTTATTATGGGCGAAAACGATGATGTAACAAACAGAATTTACGTAAGCGTAAGAACAAGGGTTATAGATTCAAACGGTGACAAGCTGCACCCGTGCAAAATCAGGCTTTGCCGCAGAATGATAAGGGATAAGCTTTACAGAGGGCGCACATACGAAGAAACTATACGTCTTTTCCCAAAAGTTCAACGAGGCGAAAACCAATTTATTATGCCGTATAAAAACAGGTCGCATTTCAATATAGACACATTTATTGAATATGAGCCTTGCGTGTATAAAAATTATCTTTATAATGATTTAAGCGCTCTTTCGCAAAAATTCTGTGATATTAAAGACATTGTTAATGCACTTGATGAGGTAGAGCCGCTTGACGATAAAATTATACCAAGCGACGCATTTGAGCGTGAATTTATCGGTAACAGCTCCCTTTCCTACTAATTTTACTTTAAGTTCACAAATACCCCTTTCAAATATGATACGATATCATAAGAAAGGGGTATTTTTATGAAAAACAAAATCATCAGGATACTGTTATCTGTTCTTTTTGTAATAATATTTTTGCTTTATATAGGGCCTGTTATCACCGTAGGCGAATACAATTTAGGCATAATCGCAGGCTTGGGCTTTGATTTTATACTGCTGATTTATATTATATTTTTCAATAAAATCAATTTGCTTATAAAAAATATAAATAAGAAAAAAGTCGGCAAAATCGCACTGAAAATAATATCTTTTGTTCTTTTTATATGCATAATTATCGGCGGCACCACATTTCATAATGTCTTGTCCCGTAGCTTTAAAAGCGAAGAAAAAAGTGACGTTGCGATAGTTTTAGGCTGCGTTGTAAACGGTGATAAACCCGGAATATTTTTAAAAGGCAGAATTAATGCCGCTTATAAATATCTTAATGAAAACCCAAATGCAATTGCAGTTTTAAGCGGTGGGCAGGGAAACGGCGAAAACATCAGCGAAGCGAAGTGTATGTTTAATTGCCTTACCGAAATGGGAATAGACAAAAGCAGACTTTTTATTGAAGATAAATCAACCTCAACAAGAGAAAACTTTAAATATTCAAAAGAAATTATTGAAAAAAACGGAATAAAATCAAAGAAAATCACAATTATTACTAATGATTTTCACGAATGCAGGGCAAGTGAGTTTGCAAAGCAAAACGGCTTTAAGCCGCTTAGATATCCGAGTAAAACCCCTTGGAACGGATATATGCCGTTTGCCACAAGAGAAATTTTTGCAATTATATATCAAATATATTTGGCAAGATAAAAGAAAAAGACGTTAGAGAAACTAAAACTCTAACGTCTCAGACTGTCGATAAAGTGGCTAAACCGTGCCGTGCTATAAAACGAAATTCATTCAAACACGGAATTTCTTTCGACGTATCGTAGGGCAAGGGCTTGCTCTTGCCGGAATAAAATCAAAAATACATTTATAGAAAAAGTGGCTTGAACGTAGTGTTCAAGCCACTTTTTGCACTTTCCGTCTTTTGCTCGGGGGCAGTACCAACGTACAGCACCCGCTCGCAAAATACGAAATTTATCTCACTTTCTCGAAGTCTTACAGCGTGTAGAAATTTGTAATTGGACTTTTTCTACACGCTGAGACGTTAGAGAAGCTAAAAACTCTAACGTCTTATTTTTATTTTACCATTCCTTTTTTTAACATTACAAATGCGCCTAAAACAGATACAACTACGCCGATAGGAATTAAAACTCCGGTCCCAAGCGTGCCATTAAAAATCAAAATAAATGACAAAACGGCAATGGGAAGAATTGATATTTTCCAATGCTTTGCAAGATACGAGGCGCAAAGAGAACCGAAAAGTGCAGGAGTAACTTGTTGAAATGCAGGAGCAAAAACGGAATCCGGATCGGTTATATTATGCAAAATAGGAAAAAATGCAAGCACGCAAACGGCAATAATAAGAGTAGTTACAATGGAAGATACGGCTATCGAAATTGTCGATATAACCTCACCTTCCTCGCTTGAAGGCTCAACTTCGGCACTTTCCATTGCACTTAAAGCAACCGGTAATTTCAAATTGGTTATATTGCCTGTAACAAAACCGAGATAAGTGCCGCCTGTACCTAAAAGCGGAGAATAAGTCAGCACCTCAAGAACTGCCGTTGGATAAAATACAAGCGCAACGGTCGAAAGTCCCTTTGCAATCATATTGATTTTGGGAGATACGCCGAGATGAACACATATAAGCGCCGGAACACTAATAAACAAGCAGAGGGTAACCAACATCCAAATTTTACCGTATGTATGAGTTTTATTAATATATTTGCCGTTCATACTATCCCCTCCATTCCAAAAATGCAACATCGGCGGGCAAAATTTGCGCCATAATCATTACAATTGCCATAGCGCCAATCATTGCAAACGGCATTGCAAAGCTTTCAAGCCATTTTAGCTTTTCAAGGCCTGCAAGCTTTTGCATAATAAGCATCAAAATTACAGACGAAATCAATGCTGTAATTGACAATATTCCTGCACCGTCGCCTATAATATGAGCGTCGCCCTTACCTGCAATTGCCCTTGCTACAAAAGCGGAAATAAGGCCGATAAATGCCGCCGCACTAAGCACGCTTGAAAGAGCGCTGTTTTTAGACACCGCCTTGTTCATCTTACTTTGCACTTTTTTGAGGAAAATCGGAACAAGGATAAGCGGCATAATTGAACCGAGAGTCATAACCCACGCAACCGTTGCAAAAACTTCTTTGTTTTCAATCGGTTGGGATATTCCGCCCGCAAGACCGAAAGCCTCAACCGCATTGGTGGCAGCCGTGACCTCATAAGAAATATTACCTATTACCGTCAATCTTATCCACGGCAATACATAGCCAAGCCCTGCCGACAAAGTAAGCACAGTTGCCACAATGCCTATGGCAGGCGCAATAGTGAAAAGTGATGACGAAACGATTGTATTCTTAATTGTTTGATTTGCTATTCCAAGCTCCTTAGCCCTTTTTACTGCACGCACAAGAAAGAAAAGCGCTTGTGCGACAACAAAGAAAACAACGCAAAGAGCAATAGCCACCATAAAAGAATCCTCTTTGAAATTCATATCATTACTCCTTTGTCATAATTCTTATATATCGCTTGAAAAATGCCACGCCCTGAGTAAGCTGCTCAACAGGAATACGCTCGTTTGTTGAATGTGTGGTAAGCAAAAGTTCTGTATCAACCGTAAACGGAGCAAAACGGTAAATATTTTCACAAACATTTTCATAGTTATATGCGTCTGTACCGCCCATAACGAGATAAGGCGCAACGATATTTTTTTCATCAAGAGAAACGGAAAGCGTTGAAAGCGTTTTAAAGGCTCTTGTATCGGTAGGCGAAACAATACTCGGCTCCTTGCCCTTGATAAATTCTATTTCAACATTTTCACCGCCCATATATTTTTCAATATGACGTCTTACGTCCTCTATTGTTTCACCGGGCATAATTCTGAAATTGACCGTAACGCTTGCTTTTTGCGGAAGAACGTTTGCCGCCGGTGAGGCAGAACTCATTGTAACCGCCGTTGTTGTGCGCACAAGTGAAGCGGCAGGCGGAATTTTTTTCATAACAGCAAGCAAAACAGGCTTTAAAAGCCAAAGATTGCAAAATACAACTCTGCCGATATATGACGTTCTTTTGCCTATCTGTGTAAAAAGATTATATACAAACGGCAAAATTCTTGCCTTAAACTGATGATTTTCAAGCGCTTCAACCTTTTTTGAGAGAATACCGAGAGCCGTATGCTTAGGCGGCTGAGAAGAATGTCCTCCCTTAGCCTTAACCGTAATTTTAAAATCGGCATATCCTTTTTCAGCAACACCGATACCTGTCAAATTAGCGTCAAGTATACCCTTAACCTTAGCCGGAAGCATTGCTCCGCCCTCGTCAACAACACTGTCAAGGCGAACGCCACGGCTTTCAAGAGTTTTTGCAAGTTCTCTTGCGCCGTTATTTGAGCCGGATACAATTTCCTCATTATGACCCAAGCACAAATACACGCTTCTTTTTGGCTGATATCCCTCTTCAAGCAGTGTTTCAACACTTTCCAAAAGGCATATAAGATGATTTTTCATATCAAGAGCACCTCTGCCCCAGATAAATTCACCGTCGTTTACACCGTCAAAAGCAGGGTGCACCCAATCTTTTTCCGTTCCCTCGCTGACGGGTACAACGTCTTGATGAGCCAAAAAAGCAATAGGGTCAAGACAACTGTCACTTCCCTGCCAAAAATAAAGCAAACTTGCTTTTGACACATCTTCAACGCTCAATTTTTCATAAATGAGAGGGAATGATTTTTTCAAAAATTCGTGAAATCTGTCAAATTCTGCCCAATCGGTTTCCTCCTCATTTTCGTGAGATATTGTTTTAATTCTTATTGCATCGCATAAATGCTCCTCAACACGTTTTGAATTAACGTTTTCTTCTTCAAAAACCTCTCTCTTTACAGGCTTTGCCTTAAAGAAAATCGCTCTTATCAGCGTAATCACAATAAATAACGCAAGCAAGATTAGAATAACATAAAGCACTTTCACACTATTACCCCCTAAATATAAAAAAGAATATAAAAATGCTGATTATATTATATATCATTTGCCCCAATATGAAAACCCTTTAAAATAAAAATAGACAAAAAATAAAGGACTTGTAAAAATACAAGTCCTTTAAATCAAAGTTATTACAGTTTTATTTTACTCTTGTTAAGCCAATAGGTGGATTTGCAAGATAATCATCAGATGCAGGATACTCACATTGATACTTAATATCAAGAGATGCACTCTTATCCTTAAGAACAGCCACGTTAGCGTGCTTAACATCAATATGAACAAGCATTGTGTAATCAGCCTTGGTAATTTCGTTAGTCTTTGTATCAATAACAAAAGTACCTGTGCCGCCCTTATAATCAACTACAAAGTTATCCTTAACCGTACCCTGTGAGAATGAAAGAACGGTGATTGATTCAACAACGGATGAAATATCACCAAGTGAATTAAAGAATCTACCCTGTGAGTCCTCGCCCGGTGTTGAAAGGAGAGCCTCTTTTGGCTGAATAACCATTGTGATAGTGCCGTCCTTGTTATCTTTTACATTAGCTGCAAGAACATCATCAGCGGTAAGATGCGATGTAGTGCAATCCATCTTTCCGTCGTTTTTAGTATCGCCCTTAGGGTCTCTGTTACCTGACGGTGAAAGGCCGTTTGTACCGCCTTTGAAAAGGCCGCCTACGATACCCGGAACAAGCTTGTTGATAATGTCGTTTGACTTGCCCTCAACAAGAAGGTTCTTAACCTCAAGAGTCTCTGTACCAAGCATCTTATAGTAGCTGTGTGTCTCGCCTGAATCGGTTTTATATTCAGCAGTAAGCGTCTTGGTATAGTCGTAGCACTCTTTATAATAATTAACTACGTCTTCCTGAGTTTTAAACTCCTTGCCGCCGTATGTGCCTGCCTTGAACTCGTCAATAACAGCAACATCCTTTGCATCGGCACCGCCGTTAGCATCAGCAGCTTCAATCTTAGGATATTTGTTAATTACAAAAGCAGTTGCTGCAAGGCAAATTACCAAAACGATTGCCAAAAAACCGTTGAATTTACTTAATCCGGATTTTCTTTTCATACAAAAATTCCCCTTTGAATATATTGTTACTCTTTTATAATATACTAAAACGAAAAATATTTCAACTGTTTTTTTAATTTAGTCTTTAAAAGTAACAATAATCTCTGTTCCTTTACCCTCTTCGCTGCTGATTTCAAGCTTAGCGTCGTGAAGTTGAGTGATATGCTTTACTATCGCAAGGCCAAGACCTGTACCGCCTGTTGCCTTGCTTCGGCTCTTATCAACTCGGAAAAATCTTTCAAAAATTCTTTCCTGATATTTTTCCGGAATACCGATACCCGTATCTTTAACGCTTACGCTTGCACCCTTTTCAAGCGGGCTTACCGTAACAGTTACATTTCCGTTTTCCTTATTGTACCTAATTGCGTTGTCGCAAAGATTATAAACAAGTTCCTCAACAAGCTGAGCCTTGCCCCTTATATAACATTCCTCACCTGTAAGGTTAAGCGTAACGCACTTATTAATTGCATTAATATTAAGCGCCTCAACACACCTTTGCGCAATTTCATAAAGATTGACCGACTCAAAGGACATATCCTCGTCGTCGCTCTCCTCAAGCTGAGAAAGCTGAATAATATCCTCGCTTAAATTTACAAGCCTTAGCGCCTGCTTGCGAATAACACCGGCAAATGGTTTGATATCCTCCGGCTTTGCCATTCCCGTTTCTATAAGTTCTGCATAGCCTGCAATAGAGGTAAGCGGTGTTTTAAGTTCGTGGGAAACATTGGCAGTAAACTGCTTTTTCTGCTTATCAAGCATTTTTTGCTTTTTCTTTTGCTGCAAAAGCGCATTTACGAGCGGCTTGAGTTCCTCATCCGACTTAAATTTATCAATATTATCAAGGCTTTGCCCAAGCTGAGTAATCGGTTTAACAATGCTTTTAGTGATACCCATACTCACAAAAACTGCCGCAACTATTACAACAATTATACATAAAAGGATATATATAATATAATCCGAAAAAAACTTGCCGATGCTTTTAGCTTCAGCCGAAACACGCAAAACATTGCCGTTGTCAAGCTGCTTTGCAAAATAATATACCTTTTTTCCCTGAGTGTCTGAATGTCTTGTTACTGTTGCTTCGCCGTTCTTGATTGCCTGCTGTATTTCCTGCCTGTTAAGATGATTGCCAAGCTTATTTGCATTCTCTTGGCTGTCCGCAATAACCGTTCCGTCCTTTGCAACAAGAGTAATTCTTACATTTTTATCAATATGATTTGAAATAAAAGCAGTATCGTCATCCTGCGCAAGTTGATTTTCAACCACGCTTTCAACAACTCTGAGCTGCTCTTTTAACTGATTATCACTATAAGAATAAAAAACAGATAAAATGAGCACTGCCGTAATTGTGATTACCGATACGCCAAATGCAAATATTTTATATAAAGTCTTTTTAGCCACTTAATTACTCACCGACCTTGTAGCCGACATTTCTTATTGTTTTAATATGCTCGCCAGCAGTGCCGAGTTTTTTACGAAGCGACTGAATATGAACATCGACCGTTCTGTTGCCCTGTTCAAAATTATAGCCCCAAACGATTTCCATAAGCCTGTCACGTGTGAGAACAATACCCTTGTTCCTAATTAAATGCTTAAGAATTTCATATTCCTTATATGTAAGGTCAACCTCTGCTCCGTCAACCAAAACAGTATGTTTATTCTCATCAAGTTCGATGTTTTTATATACAAGAACGGTTTTAACTTTCTTGGCACTTCTGCGAAGCACAGCTTTAACTCTTGACACAAGTTCCATAACGCCGAACGGCTTTGTAATATAGTCGTCAGCGCCCAAATCAAGCCCTTTTACGGCGTCAATCTCGCTTGTTTTTGCCGTAACCATAATAACGGGAATATCGGCATAAGCGCCCGTTTGCCTGATTGTACCCAAAATGGCCAGCCCATCTTCTTCAGGAAGCATAATATCAAGCAAAATTATGTCCGGCACTTTAATTTCCAACTGAGCCATCAAGCTTTTTCCGCTTTCAAAGCCCGTTACCTCAAATTCTGAATTTTTAAGAGCATATATTTCAAGTTCTCTTATGGATGCATCATCCTCTACGATATAAACCGATTGTTTATCGCCCATACTCTACCTCTTACCTAACCGCATATTTATTAAGATATGTTTCAAATTGCTCCATAAATGTTTTATTATTTGAATTTTTAACACCTTTAAGATAGCTGTGGGTTTGATAATGACCCTGTGAAAATTCAATAATACATACTGCAAGATTTGAACAGTGATCTGCTATACGCTCAAACGAATTAACTATATCAAAAAACAAAATTCCGTTTTCAAAAGTGCATTCGCCCTGGTCCATACGCTTTGAATGGCGTGCACGAAGCTCCGCTTTAAGATTATCTATTACCTGCTCAAGCGGCTCAACCGTCATTGCAAGCTCAACGTCATCATTAATAAATGCCTTTGTTGAGTTTTCAATAATCTCGGCAACTGCCCTGCCCATAATTTCAAGCTCTCTGTTTGCTTCTTCTGAAAAATGAATTTTATCCTGATGCATTTTTCTCTTGATTTTAAGAATATTATAGCCATAGTCACCCATACGCTCAAAATTACCAATAGCATGGGAATAATTATTAAGCCTCATTGAGTCTGAAACATTCAAATCTATTGAGCTGATTTTAACAAGATACGTTTCAAGCTGGTCCTCATAATCATCAAGCCTTTTCTCATTAGCTTTAATCGCTTCGTCCTTTTTGTGGCTGTAGCTTTTTATAAACTCTATGCTTTGCGATATATTTGTTTGCGCAAGAGTAGCCATTTCGTCGCACTTATCTTTAACCTTATCAAGAGCAAATCCCGGACTGATAAGAAAACGTTCCTCAACAAGACCGTTTTCGTCTTTTTGTTCTTCCTTGTCATCTTTGCCGTCTTTGATAAGAACACACATAAGCTTTTCAAGCTGCTTGCCGAATGGGAAAAGAATTATTGTTGAAAAGACATTGAAAAGAGAATGGATAATCGCAATAGTAGCAGGTGAAACATTATCGTTAAAGAACGGCAAACCGAAAATCGCATTTGAGCCGTAGAAAAGCGCCATTGCAATAACCACACCGATTACATTAAAAGTAAGATGAGCATAAGCGGCCCTTTTAGCGTTCTTGCTTGCGCCGATTGACGAGATAAGAACTGTTGTGCACGAGCCGATATTTTGACCCAAAATAATAGGAAATGCAGAAGAAACGGTAATCGACCCCGTTGTTGAAAGTGCCTGCAAAATACCGACCGAGGCAGATGAGCTTTGAAGCGCCGTAGTAAGAAAAGCACCTGCCAAAATACCTAAAATAGGATTTGAAAATTTAGTTAAAATGCTTGTAAACTGCGGTACATCCTTAAGCCCTTCCATAGAGTCGCTCATAGTGGTCATACCAATCATTAAAAGACCGAAGCCCAAAACAATATAGCCGACATTATGTTTTTTCTCGCCCTTGCAAAACATAACAAGAATAATACCGATAAATGCAAGAACGGGAGCAAACGAACTCGGCTTTAAAAGATTAACAAAAAGATTTGAGCCTTCAATGCCTGCAAGCGAAAGAATCCACGCAGTAACGGTAGTACCGATATTTGCACCCATAATGATACCTATAACCTGCCTGAGTGCCATAATTCCGCTGTTTACAAAGCCGACTGCCATAACCGTAACAGCGCCCGACGACTGAATAACAGCCGTAACGAAAAGACCGAGCAGTACGCCCTTAATCCTGCTATCGGTCATTTTTTCAAGAATTGTACCAAGCTTGCTGCCGCCCATTTTTTCAAGGCTTTTGCCCATAACGTCCATACCGAAAAGGAACATGGCAAGCCCGCCTACAAGAGTTAAAAAATTATAAATAGTCATACCCTTTTCCTCGTATTACACAAAATTACAAGTAGATATTATATGCAGTCGATTAAATTACAATATAGTTTATGTTAAATTTACGTTAAATAATTATTCACAATAAATCGGAGAGGTAATTGCAAGCGGCTTTTTTTCTCCGTCAACAGTACCCCAAAGCTCTGCACGATACCAGCAACCGCTGTCAAGTCTTAAGCGAACATGCCTTTCGTCATATCTTGTTTCAAGCACGCATTTTCCGCCATTTGTGACTATTTTTATTTCTTTATATACTATATCCTCGTCACCTGCGTCCTTTGCCCTTGAATGCAAATCGGTAAAGAAACTGAAAGTATAGTTGCCCTTTTTAACCGTATCGCCGATACCGCTTGTAATGCCGTGGCGATGAACTCTGAATATGAACTTTGCGCCGTGAGAAATGACCGTTTTGCCGAGTCTTATTGCACGCATTGCGGATTTAGCGCTTACATCGTCAACGTCAATATAGGTACAGCCATAGTAACCCGATGTTTCCTCTCTGTGCCAATCCCTGCCGTAAGTTGCGGCAATTTTATATCCCTTGTCAAGAAGCGAGGTCCACAACTCAAGCGCTCTTTCGTTCTCTCTTTTTGCAGAATAAAGATTTTGATGCCAAACCTCGATATAATCAACGTTTCTCCAATCCCTTACATTAAATTCCCAGCGTCCGCCCGTGCAAAGCGGAGAGCCAAGCTGGTATGGGTGAGCAATTCCGACAATACCGCCGACAGCCTTAACCTGCTTGATTTTTTCATCAATATTATCAGGCTGCGCATCACGCCAATCAACAAAATCATTAGCGCCCAAAACAAGCATATGCCCAAAATAGGTTGTCCATTCAATGCCCCTGATTGCAGGGATTATATTATCGTCAAGTTCGTCCCAGCCTGAAAAAGTGTTATGGTCGGTTAAAGCAATAATTGCAAGGTGGTCGTCTGCCGCCGCCTTTTGAAGCTCGCTAACCGTGAAATCACCGTCGGAATGAATAGTATGGCAATGAAGTTCGCAAGGTAAATAGCTCATTATTTTTCCTCCCCTTCAACAGTAATTTTATAATCAACATCGCAACTAACCGAATGAACGTTAAGCGTTATTTTCCACTCACCTTTTGCAATATCCGTCTTAAAAAATCCGGCAGACGAAAAAGCGGGAGAAATAATGTATTCCTGCTTATTGCTCTGCCTGTGCGCCGCACCGAGATATTCCCTGCTTGAATCAAGAGAAACGGTAACAAGATTTTTAATAGGCAAATAATTTTCTATATTTCCCTCCTGAACCTCACCGTATTTTTTCAAGCAATCCTCGGCAATCTTAATTTCCTTTGCTTTATCTTCTAAGGTTTTCGGTGAATATTCAAAATTTATTTTTAAAGATTTAAAATCATCTTTTATTTCAAAAGGCAAAACAATATTTGTTTTATTATCAGCTAATGTGATTTTGCCTGTTTTATTAAGTAATACCATATTTGCACCTCATTTGTGAATATACTATTCTAATTATAAAATAAATTGTTAATATTTTCAATTGATATTATTTACTAAAAATGTTATAGTGTTTTTGGTGATAATTATGAAGTTGAAAAGTTGGATGAGCAAAATTGACGGTAAAAACGAAGTTTTGAGGCTGAATATACCGGGTACGCACGATTGCGTTACTCAATTTGTTCAATTTTCTCACATTTCAAAATGCCAAAATATGAATATATACGAACAGCTTTATTTAGGTGTTCGTGCGCTTGATATCAGGGTTGAATCAAGGGGCGACAGGCTTAAAATGGTGCACGGTGTCGCAAAAGCATTTAATACAAAAAATCACTTTTCAAAGCAAATGGATATGGCAGACGTTTTGGCTCATTGCTACCGATTTCTTGACGAAAATCCAAGCGAAACAATAGTTTTTCAGTTCAAAAATGACAGCGCAAAGGAAATGGAACATTGCTTTGATTTGATGCTCAATAATTATATCAATAAAAATCCCGAAAAATGGTATACGGACAACAGAAGTCCTTATCTTGACGAAGCAAGAGGTAAAATTATATTTATCCGCCGCTGTAAAATGGATACAACTAAGGGCTACGATATAGGCAAAACAGGAATTGACTTTTCAAATTGGGTGGAGCAAACAACAGCCGTACCAAAGCCTTTAGTTCTTAATACTTCAGGCGAAAATGAAATAAAATTCATTATTCAGGACAGATTTAAGTACAAGCCTGAGCCGAGATGGAACGAGTGCATAAAGCCATTTCTTGACAGTATGAATAAATGGGACGGGAAATACATAATCAATTACCTTTCAACCGCAGGCGGACTTAAAGGGCCATATAACAATTCCAAATACATCAATCCTAAATTTTTATCATACAAATTAAACAAGGATTACTATTACGGCACGATTTATATGGATTTTCCAACAAAAGAGCTTACGACAAAAATAATAGAAACAAATTTTTAAAGGTGAAATATGAAATTAGAAGATATTAATATCAGGGACCCTTTTGTTTTAAATGACGGCGGAGTATATTATTTATACGGCACAAGGGCAAAGGATTTCGGTTGCCATACCGGCGGGTTTGACGTTTATACATCAACCGACCTTGTTAATTGGAGCGAGCCTAAGGAGTGCTTCAACAGCGCCGAATACGGCTTAAACCGTGAGGTTAATTGGGCGCCCGAAGTACATAAATACAAGGGTGAATACTATATGCTTGCAACCTTTACGCAGGAAAACGGGCTGAGAGGCTCATACGTTTTAAAAGCGGAAAATCCGCTCGGTATGTTTGAACCGTACAGCGACGGAGCGCTAACTCCCGAAGAATGGGAATGTCTTGACGCCACGCTTTATGTTTCAAAATCAGGCGAGCCTTATCTTGTTTTTTGCCACGAGCATACGCAAATAATCGACGGCGAGATTTGCTTTATCAAGCTCAACAAGGAGCTTAATGCCGCAATCAGCCTGCCGACAAGGCTTTTTGCCGCTTCCTCACCCTATTGGGCAGACAAAAAGCCTAAGGGTGAACATTACATAACCGACGGTCCTTTTATGTATCGCACAAAAGAGGGTAAGCTTCTTCTTATATGGTCAACCTTTGTTAATCACAAATACTGCCAATGCGTTGCACGCTCAAGCGATAACGAATTAAACGGGGTGTTTGAGCACCTGCCGCTTTTGATTGATAATGACGGCGGCCACGGAATGATATTTAAAGCAGACGATAAGCTTTATCTCTCATACCATACGCCGAATACAAACGGCTTGGAGCACCCTAAGTTTACTTTAATCAAAGACAACGGCAAATCGATTGAATTAGCATAAGAAAAGACGACAGTTCGCTAATGAACTGTCGTCTTAATTTATATGTTTTAAATTATAAAAGGCTTGCAACAAGGTCGCCCATTTGAGAGGTATTAACTGCCTCAAAGCCGTCCTCATAAATATCAGGTGTTCTTGCCTTGGTAAGTGCAATGTCAACCGCATTTTCGATAGCGTCGGCAGCCTCTGCCTCGCCAAAGGTGTAGCGAAGCATCATTGCACCCGAAAGAATAGTTGCAAGAGGGTTAGCCTTGCCCTGACCTGCAATATCCGGAGCAGAGCCGTGGATAGGCTCATAAAGGCCGAATGTACCCTGAGCAAGAGAAGCGGAAGCAAGCATACCGATTGAGCCTGAAATCATTGAAGCCTCATCTGAAAGAATATCGCCGAAAATATTGGAAGTTACAATTGTATCGAATTGGTTAGGGTTACGAACAAGCTGCATTGCGCAGTTATCAACATACATATAGGAAACCTCAACTTCAGGATAATCCTTAGCAGTTTCCTCCATAACCTTTCTCCAAAGCCTTGAGGAGTCGAGAACATTTGCCTTATCAACGCAAGTAAGATTTTTGCCACGTTTCATTGCATATTCAAAGCCCGCCTTGACAATTCTCTTAATCTCCGGATACGTATAACGCTCTGTATCATAAGCGCCTACAACGCCGTTTTCCTCATAAGTTCCACGGTCGCCGAAATAGATACCGCCCGTAAGCTCACGAACGATAAGAATATCAAGACCCTCACCGATAATTTCTTCCTTAATAGGAGAAGCAGACTTAAGGGGAGCAAAAATCTTGGCAGGGCGAAGATTTGCAAAAAGTCCTAAATCCTCACGAATTGCAAGAAGTCCCTTTTCAGGACGATTGTTGCCCGGCTGACTGTCCCACTTAGGGCCGCCCACTGCGCCGAGAAGTACAGCGTCTGAAGCTTTACAAGCTTTTGCTGTTTTTTCAGGATAAGGAACGCCTGCCTCGTCAATAGCGCAACCACCCAAAAGTTCATAATCATAATCAAAGGCAAAGCCAAATTTTTCGCCTGCTTTATCAAGCACCTTAATACATTCATTTACTATTTCAGGGCCGATTCCGTCACCCTTTAAAACTGTAATTTTATAATTTTTCATATTTTAACCTTTCTGTATATCGGCAAGCGCCGAAAAATTCGCCTCTTTTATTTAACTGTAATCCCGACTATGCCGAAAGCCGCCGCCATTAAAGCACAAGCGGCAACGGTATAAAGCAGCTTTTTAAGCTTAGGCTCAATTTCTTCAAGCTTCTTATCGGGATTTGATTTTAATTCCTTGATAAACAAAATCAAGAATATCAATGTGCCAAGGGAAAATATTATTGCAATTATATTTAAAATAACAGCTAACATAAAATCACCTATTTATTTAATTAATTGAATATGTAAATATTGCAAAGAAGTTTTCAACATTTATCAAAGATTCCCGGCATTGCATCATCACGCATTGTGTCCTTTTGGTCACGGTTAATAGCGCAAATAATACCCTTCATTGAAGCATAGCCGATATTGTGGCTTACGCCGATACCGAATATATCTTTTCCGTTAGGATTCTTAATGTGAATATAGCTAATAGCCTTTGAGTCACTGCCGACTGAAATTGCATGCTCGCTGTAATCGACAAACTCATAATTTGAAAGTCCCGCTTTATTCATAGCCTCACAGAATGCGCCGATAGGGCCTGAGCCGTCGCCTGAAATTTTAACAGGTTCATTATCCTTATACTTAAGTTCACCGGTGAAATGAACAGTTGTAAGATAATCCTTTTCGTTCTTTTCTTCGGTAATTTTATAATTAAGAAGCTTGTAAGGACCGCAAACATTTCTGTATTCCTTTTGGAAGATATCAAATACTTCGTCAGGCTGAATTTCCTTGCCGCTTTCATCGCAAGCCTTTTGAACTACTGCGCTAAACTCACTTTGCATAGCCTTAGGCATCTTAATTCCGTAATCGTTAGCAAGAATAAATGCCATACCGCCCTTGCCGCTTTGCGAATTGATACGAATAATCGGCTCATATTCACGTCCTACGTCGGCAGGGTCAATAGGAAGATACGGGATATCCCAATAATCTCCGCCGTGTTCATCCATATACATTTTGCCTTTATTGATAGCGTCCTGATGAGAGCCTGAAAAAGCAGTAAATACAAGCTCACCTGCATAAGGATGACGAGGCGGCACTACCATCTTTGTTGCTCTTTCATAAACGCCTTTAATCTTGTTTATATCGTGGAAATCAAGCTCAGGGTCAACACCTTGAGTCCACATATTAAGTGCCAAGGTAACAATATCAACATTACCCGTTCTTTCTCCGTTGCCAAAAAGTGTGCCCTCAATTCTGTCAGCACCTGCAAGAAGCCCGAGTTCTGCTGCGGCAACACCTGTACCCCTGTCGTTATGAGGATGAAGCGAAATAATAGCTGCATCACGATTTGGAAGATGGCGGCAGAAATATTCAATTTGGTCAGCATAACCGTTAGGAGTTGAGCCCTCAACAGTTGACGGAAGATTAAGGATGATAGGATTTTCCTTAGTAATATGAAGTTCCTCCATAACCTGACGGCAAATTTCAACAGCGTTGTCCATCTCTGTACCGGAAAAGCTTTCAGGACTGTACTCAAAACGGATATTCATATCCGGATTCTTTTTCTTTTCCTCCTCGGTAAGCTCATAAATAAGCTTTGCGCCGTCGATAGCAATATCAATAACGCCTTGCATATCTGTTTTAAATACAACCTTACGCTGAAGAGTAGATGTTGAATTATAAAAATGAACAATAACGTTTTTAGCACCGTCAATAGCCTCAAAGGTCTTTCTTATAAGGTGCTCTCTTGCCTGAACAAGTACCTGAATGGTAACGTCGTCAGGGATATAATTTCCCTCAATAAGTGTTCTTAAAATTTCATATTCTGTTTCACTTGCCGATGGAAAACCGACTTCAATCTCTTTAAATCCGATATTTACAAGAGTGGTAAAAAACTCAAGCTTTTCCTGCAAATTCATCGGGTCAACAAGCGCTTGGTTGCCGTCACGAAGGTCAACCGAGCACCAAGTCGGCGCTTTGGTAATGGTTTTGTCAGGCCAAGTACGGTCCGGAATATTGATAGGCTCAAAGCCTCTGTATTTTTCGTAACCCTTTTTCATAATGTTAATCTCCTTTCATTTTTGCACAGGAGCAAAAAAATAAGCCCCTACACAAAGAGTATAGGGGCGTTAATATCACGCTGTACCACCCTACTTCAGCAAGGTAATTCCCTGCCCTTTAGCATCAATCAATGCCTCTGCTGATAACGAAGCAACACGTCTGTTCCTATTAATTTCTATTCAAAACAGCGACTTAGCAGAGAGCTATGCACCTTTTATCCGTATTGACTCGCACCGCCCGTCAACTCTCTTAAACCAAAATAGAAGGTCTTTTTCTGCTTCACAGTCTTTATTTGGGTACTATTAATTTGTAAATCTATTATAACAAATTAAAACAATTTGTCAAGATGTTTTTAAAGAAGAGAATAGCCGTAGCCGTTAGTGATTGCATCAACCTTTTTGTTTTCACGGCAAAGCGGACAATCGTGAGCAGGATATGCCTCATATCCCGGAATGTCGTCTTTAGTAAAAATACTGTTTACACTTACTCCGTCAACCTCATCAATTGCAGAGAAAACAGCAGAAATTCCGACTGCTTCGCCGCCGTAATAATTAACGCTTTCCATTGCTCTTTCAATAGTTTTACCGCTTGTGATACAAGAAATAAGAAGTAAAACTCTTTTGCCGTCAATAAGCTTACGAAGATTATCACGGAAAATGATATTACCCTGAGCATCATATTCAGGGCCGAGAACGTAAACTGTGCTGTCAGGATTAGGATTGAGCATATTTGCACGCTGAAGCTCGTGAGCAAGATAAGCGCCGAGAGCCTGCGTTTCATAAAGGCACAAAACAGTGTCGACCTCAATTCCTCTCTCGTGATAATAGCTTGCAAGCATCATTGCGGCATCAACAGACACGTCATGGTTATGCTTAATATCCGATGTTCCTATATAAAAATTAAGATGCGAAGAACTTGAAACAAAATGACCCGGCATTGCATGAATAAATACGTGTTCATTTCTGCTAGATGTTATTGTATAAATTGTTTTTTCTTCACTCATAGCGACACCTCTTTGATAAACTGTTGTAGTATAAAATATATTTTATACCATAATGTTTAATTTTGCAATAAAGCGAAACATAAAAAATATCGTTGATATTTTGTTGATATTTCACAAACTGTTCAACATTTTCTTATCTATCTTGACAGCATTTAAAAAAGTTTGATAAAATAATATTGATTTGGGGTGTTTTAATTGATTACTAAAAAGTACGATACCTTGCCGCAATGCGCAAAAGATATAAGAATAAATGTGTTTATTAATGAGCAAGGATTTCAAGAGGAATTTGACGAGCTTGACGGTATATCAAATCACCTTGTTACCTTTGACGGTGATAAGCCTTGCGCAACTGTTAGGTTTTATGAGCAAGACGGTATTTATTATATCGGCAGGCTTGCTGTTTTAAAGGAATATCGCAGTAAGCATCTCGGCGCAAAAATAGTAAACGAAGCCGAGAAAATTATCAAAGAAAAAGGCGGCAGTGAAATAAGGCTTCATTCTCAAGTACAGGCAATGCCGTTTTACCAAAAGCAGGGATACGTCCCATTCGGCGAACGTGATTTTGACGAGGATTGCCCCCACCAATGGATGAAAAAGAAAATATAATTAAATACTATAAAAAACCGGTGAGAGCCTTACGAATCTCACCGGTTTTTCTTTTGACACTCGTGTTGGCGCAACCGCCAACGCTTTCGTCTTATTAAAATTTTCGATTAAAGAGCCTCTGCAACTGCAACATACTGCACCAAAAGCCAAATCGCAGTTTTTCGTTAATTCGTGTGACCTCACTCAGTTGCGAAAAGGTCCACCGGACCTTTTCTACCAAAATAAAACAGCGTTTCTTGCGAAACGCTGCATATTTTGGACACTCGTGTTGGCGCAACCGCCAACGCTTTTGTCTTATTAAAATTTTCGATTAAAGAGCTTCTGCAACAGCAACTTCCGTACCAAAAAACAAATTATTATTTCACGTTAATTCGTGTGACCTCACTCAGTTGCGAAAAGGTCCACCGGACCTTTTCTGCCAAAATAAAACGGCGTCCCTTTTCGGAACGCCGTCAATTTTGGACACTCGTGTTGGCGCAACCGCCAACGCTTTTGTCTTATTAAAATTTTCTATTAAAGAGCTTCTGCAACAGCAACTGCGCATGCTACGGTTGCGCCAACCATCGGGTTGTTGCCCATACCAATAAGACCCATCATCTCAACGTGAGCAGGAACTGAAGATGAACCTGCGAACTGAGCATCTGAGTGCATTCTGCCCATAGTATCTGTCATACCGTATGAAGCAGGGCCTGCTGCCATATTATCAGGATGAAGAGTACGGCCTGTGCCGCCGCCTGATGCAACTGAAAAATACTTTTTGCCTGCTTCAAGACGTTCTTTCTTGTATGTGCCTGCAACAGGGTGCTGGAAACGAGTTGGGTTAGTTGAGTTACCTGTGATAGAAACGTCAACATTTTCCTTCCACATAATAGCAACGCCCTCTGTTACATCGTTAGCGCCGTAGCAGTTAACCTTTGAACGAAGTCCGTCAGAATAAGCCTTGCGGAATACTTCCTTAACCTCGCCGGTATAATAATCCATTTCGGTTTCAATATATGTGAAGCCGTTGATTCTTGCGATAATCTGAGCTGCGTCCTTACCAAGACCGTTAAGAATAACACGGAGAGGCTTTTGTCTAACCTTGTTAGCCTTTTCAGCGATACCGATAGCGCCTTCTGCAGCAGCGAATGATTCGTGACCTGCAAGGAATGCAAAACACTCTGTTTCCTCTTCAAGTAGCATCTTACCAAGGTTACCGTGGCCGAGACCTACTTTTCTCTGGTCAGCAACTGAACCCGGAATACAGAACGACTGAAGACCCTCACCGATTGCGGCAGCAGCCTCAGCAGCAGACTTAACACCCTTCTTAAGTGCGATTGCACAACCTACAGTATAAGCCCACTTTGCATTTTCAAAGCAGATTGGCTGAATACCCTCAACGATTTTATAAGGATCAAAGCCTTTAGCCTGGCAGATTTCTCTGCATTCTTCAATTGATTTAATATCGTATTGAGCGAGAACGTCAAGAATTTGTTTCTCTCTTCTTTCGTATGATTCAAATAAAGCCATTGTCTTTTTCCTCCTTATTCTTTTCTAGGGTCGATGATTTTAACTGCGTCATCAACTCTGCCGTACTGACCCTGAGCCTTCTCAAATGCTGTGTTAGCATCGTCGCCTGCTTTAATGAAGTCCATCATCTTGCCGAAGTTTACAAACTTGTAGCCGATGATTTCGTTGTCAGCGTCAAGTGCAATACCTGTTACATAACCGTCTGTCATTTCAAGGTAACGAGGACCCTTTGCAAGAGTACCGTACATTGTGCCTACCTGTGAACGAAGACCCTTACCGAGATCCTCAAGTCCTGCACCGATTGCAAGACCGTCATCAGAGAAAGCACTCTGTGAACGACCGTAAACGATTTGGAGGAAAAGCTCTCTCATAGCTGTGTTAATAGCATCACAAACAAGGTCTGTGTTAAGAGCTTCAAGAATAGTTCTGCCCGGAAGAATTTCAGCAGCCATAGCAGCTGAGTGAGTCATACCCGAACAACCTACTGTCTCAACAAGAGCTTCCTGAATAACGCCTTCCTTAATGTTAAGGCTGAGCTTGCAGGTACCCTGCTGAGGCGCACACCAACCTACACCATGTGTGAAGCCTGAAATATCTTTAATTTCTTTTGCCTTTACCCATTTTGCTTCCTCCGGAATCGGAGCAGCACCGTGAGCAACGCCCTGTGCTACAGGACACATTGTTTCAACTTCATGTGAATAAATCATTTGAATTACTCCTTCCATATTTTAGCTTTAAATATTGCCAAAAATAATAATTTATAAAATTATCACAAATATTATACCCAATTGCTTGTCTATCTTCAAGAGTAAATGTCAATTTTTTGTCAAAAGTTTTATGTTTTAGTTACTATTATAAGAAAACTTGAAAAAATCAATCAATTTTGGTACAATATTAATATTATAATTCAACATTTGAAAGGATAAAGCAATATGAAAATCAAAAACGGCTTTGCGAAAAGAAAAATTGCCGATTCAAATATTGTAGTGCCTGTCGGCAGAGCAACAAACGATTTCAACGGAATGATTACGCTCAATGATTCAGGCTCATTTTTTTGGGATTGCTTAACACACGAAACAACGATTGACGAGGTTGTTGAAAAAGTAATAAGCGAGTATGACATTGATATAGAAACGGCGAAACAAGATATTGAAAAATTTATAAAAATGCTTGAGGATAACAATCTTCTTGAAAAATAAATCAAAAAGTAATCCCCCGTAGGTTTAACACTTACGAGGGGTTGTTTTTTTATCCGAATCTGCCGTTAATGTATGCATCTGTGCGTTCATCAGACGGGTTTGAAAAAAGCTTCTCGGTTTCGTCAAATTCAATAACCTCACCCAAAAGGAAAAATGCCGTTTTGTTTGAAATACGCTTTGCCTGCTGCATAGAATGGGTAACAATTATAATTGTATAGTCCTTCTTAAGCTCAAGTGCAAGTTCCTCTATCTTAGATGTTGAAATAGGGTCGAGGGCGGAAGTAGGCTCGTCCATAAGAATAACGTCGGGGTTGACGGCAAGAGTACGTGCAATGCAAAGCCTTTGCTGTTGACCGCCAGAAAGGGCAAGTGCGCTCTTTTTAAGCTTATCGCCCACCTCGTCCCAAAGAGCCGCCTGACGAAGAGATTTTTCAACTATTTCATCAAGTTCTTTTTTGGAGCGAATACCGTGAGTTTTAGGACCATAGGCAACATTATCATAAATACTCATTGCAAATGGGTTCGGTTTTTGGAAAACCATTGCAACATTTTTGCGAAGCTCGTTAATATCGTAAGAATAAATATCCTTGCCGTCATATTTGACGCTGCCGTTTATTTTGCAGGTATCAACAAGGTCGTTCATTCTATCAAGAGTTTTCAAAAGAGTTGATTTTCCGCAACCTGACGGCCCTATAAAAGCAGTTATCTCATTTGGCGAGATATTCATATTTATATTTTTCAAGGCTTTAAAATCGCCGTAATAAAGTTCTAAATTTTCAATTTCAAATTTATTCATTTTTGTTTCCTTATTTCATAATTTTCTTTGCAAGTGCATTTGAAAGTGCATTGATTACAACTACAAAAACGATAAGCACAACAGCAGTTGCATAAGCCTGTTCGGTGTAAAGCCCTTCATTCAAAAGGCAATATAAATGAACCGATATTGTGCGAGATGATGAGGTGAGTTTTGTTGCAGCTTCAGGTACAGTTCCCGCAGTATAAATCAGCGCCGCCGTTTCGCCCACTATCCTGCCGATTGCCAAAATTATCCCTGAAAGAATACCCGGCATTGCAGACGGCAAAACAATTTTAAAAACTGTGCGAAGCTTTCCCGCACCAAGACCGTAGGAAGCCTCACGAAAGGTGTTATCGACACCAAGCATTGCCTCCTGCGACGTTCTTATAATAAGGGGCAAAACCATTATTGCAAGCGTGATTACACCTGCCAAAAGCGAATAGCCCCATTTTTTTGAAATCACGAATGCCAAAAATCCGAACAAGCCGTAAACTATTGACGGAATACCGGAAAGGGTTTCGTTTGCAATATTTATTATTTTTACAAAAAATGAATTTTTCCTTGAATATTCTGCTAGATAAATTGCCGAAAAAATCCCGATAGGAACAGCTAAAAGAAGTGTGAGCGCCGTCAAATAAACCGTATTTATAATTGACGGAAGCATTGACTGATTAGATGATGAATATTTAAGCGAAAAAAGGTCAAGCGAAAGATTAGGCACACCTTTTATAAAAATATATCCTATAATAAATACCACTGTAAGTGCAGTTATAACCGTGCTGATTATAATAAGCAAAAACACGGCAAAGGACAAGGGCCTATTGAGATATTCCTTTAATTTTCTCATAGTACTTTACCCCTCCTTTTTATGAACGGCAAGTGAGAAGCACAAATTGATAATCAAAACGAATACAAAAAGAACTGCCGCCGTTGCAATAAGCGCACGCCTGTGAAGACCCGAAGCATAAGCCATTTCAAGGACGATATTGCCTGTAAGCGTGCGTACACCCGAGGTGATTGATTTAGGAATAATTGCCTGATTACCTGCAATCATAACTACAGCCATTGTTTCGCCGACCGCTCTGCCGATACCGAGAATAATTCCGCTGACGATACCCGATTTTGCAACAGGGAAAACCGCCTTAAATATGCTGTATTCCTTTGTTGCGCCGAGTGCGAGAGAGCCTTCATAATATGACGGGGCAACACTTTTGAGCGACGATTCGCAAGTATTAATAATCGTCGGAAGAATCATAATTCCCAAAAGGATTGAAGCGGTTAAAACACCCTTGCCGCTTGTATTTGTAAGCTTTTGGATAACAGGCACAACTGCAACAAGGCAGAAAAATCCGTAAACTATTGACGGGATACCCGCAAGAAGATTAACAACCGGTTTCATAATCGAATACAGCCTTTTAGGGCAATAAAATGCAAGAAACACCGCTGTAAAAATACCTATGGGCACACCGATAATAATTGCCCCTGCAGTAACGTAAATACTGCCGAGAATCATAGGGAAAATGCCGAATATTTCCCTGCTCGGTTTCCACGTTTTGCCGAATATAAAATTTTTAAATCCTATTTCCTCTATTGCCGGAATGCCGTTTTGAAAAATAAATTTGCAAACAAAGATAACGGCAATTACCGATAGAAATGCGCATAGCAAAAACACTGTACGCATAGCAATTTCTTTTGCCTTTTTCAAATTATTTTATAACCTCTTCCCAAGTCGAAACATTACCTTCAAAGATATTTTTTACCTGCTCGCTTGTCAATGCGTCCAAAGAATTTGAACTGTTCACAATAACTGCAATACCGTCAAGAGCAATCGTCTGCGATTTAAGAGTTTTTGCCTCATCATCCTTAAGTTCTCTTGAACTCATTGCAATTTCAACTGCGCCCTGCATTGCAGATTCAATACCTGCCGACGAACCTGATTCCTGAATTTCGATTTTAACGTCGGGATTGAGCTTTTTATATTCATCTGCAAGCACATTCATAACCGGAGCGACCGAGGTTGAACCTGCAATTGTGATTGTGCCTTTATTGCCGGAGCCTGTGTAATCTTGCGTTGCTTCGGTGGAAATATATCCCTCTTTGGAAATAATTGCTTCACCCTGCTTTGAGGTAATAAATGATATAAAATCTTTATCTATATCTGTAAGTTTGGTGTCAATATATGCTATTTTAAAAGGCCTTTGCAGTTTATAACTGCCGTCCTTAACAGTAGCGGTTGAAGGAACAACACCATCAAGCCCAACTGCCTTAACGTCGCTTGAAAGTGAACCTAAAGATACATAGCCGATTGCGTTTTTATTACCCTTTACGGTTGACATCACAACCGAGGTTGAATTTGTAAGTTCTGCCGAATCCGCCGTAATATCGTTGCCGTTTTCATCTGTAACACCCATAAGTTCAACAAACGCATCTCTTGTGCCTGAGCCTTCCTCTCGGCTTATAACGGTAATTTGACCCGACACCCCTGTTTTTTCTTTCTTTTCATTGCCGCCTTTAGACGAACAGCCATACATCGCAAATGATACTATGCCTACAAGGCAGATAACCGAAATTACACTGATGATAATACTTTTCTTTGTCATTTTCTTTTTCCTTTCATACATAAGTACAAGTGTTTGTTTAAGTACCTCCCCGGTACAAATTGAGAATACACCCGACGTATTAAAATATGCTAAAAATGCCGTTAAAAATCTGATAAAATCACGATAAATTTTATTGACTTTAATTTAACCTTTTCTTTATTTAATTTAACTTATGCCTAACAATTTTATTATTTATCATTTATTATAAATTATAAAATTGCAAAAAAATAAAGACGTCTTTATCAGCTTTTTAAAAAAGTCTAATAATAAATTTCTATAAGCTGTCAGACTTCGAGAAAGTGAGATAAATTTCGTATTTTGCGAGCGGGTGCTGTACGTGGGTACTGCCCCCGAGCAAAAGACGGAAAGCGCCAAAAATGGCAAGGACTCGACGTCCTTGCCATTTTTCCAATCCCTCTGAGTGCAACAAGTTGCACCCACCGTCTCCCCTGTCGTGTCGGTCGGTGCTTCTGCACTAAAGTGCAGAGGTCTCCACCGGAGACCCGCACCCTTTGCAAGGGAGGCAAAAAGGTTTATTTAATTCGGGGTCCCCGAAAAGCGCAAGCTTTTTGGGGAGAGGAGAAAGGAACAGAGTGTTTATTATAAATTTTGTAAAAATTTATTCAAACACGGAATTTCTTTCGACGAGGCGTGATTTAGCCACTTTATCAAAGTCTGTTAAACTTTTCTGACTGTTATTTCACCTGAGCGCAAAACCGTTTTTTCGCCGTTTTCAAGTTCTACTTCAAGACCGCCTTTCTCATCTATGGCAGTTGCCGTTGCAAGATTTGCTTCTCCGTTTTGGATAAATTTAATCTTTTCGCCGATAACCATTGAATGACTGCGATAATAATCAATAAAGCTTGCATAATCCCCGCCGGCAATTTTCATAAGTTCATTAACTGTTTGAGCAATCAGCGCACTGCGGTTTACATCAACATCAAGGCAACCTGCGCCCTGAACATCGCTCGGGAATTTTGTGGTGCTGATATTGATTCCTATTCCGATTATCACGCTGTCGACCGTGCCGGATTCAAAATCAGTCGTTGCTTCAGTTAAAATTCCGCAAACCTTTTTGCCGTTTAAATAAACATCATTAACCCATTTGATTTTCGGCTTCAAATCGGTAGTTTTTTCAATTGCCTTGCACACTGCAACCGCAGCGGCGGTAGTGGCTGTGACAGCATTTTGAAGAGAAGTATCGGGGCGGATAACAAGAGAAAAATATATTCCTGTTTCGCTTGGGGAATAAAAGCTTTTCCCCTGCCTTCCTCTGCCAGCCGTCTGTTTAGCGGCGGTAACAAGAAATTCTCCCTGCTTGCCGTCTGCCAAAAGCCTTTTGCAGTATGTATTTGTTGAATCGATAGTATCAAAATGGGTTACTTCAATATCTCTTTCAAGAAGTGCCTTGACACCTTCGGCAGTCACAAGGCTGTTATTATGCTTGAGCTTATAGCCGCATTTGGTAACACCCTCGATATCATATCCGCTTTTTTTAAGCGATTTGATTGCTTTCCAAACCGCCGCACGACTTACACCTGTTTGCCTTGCAAGTTCCTCACCGCTGACATAATTTTCCTCTTTTAAAAGTCTTGTTAATATCTCATCCTTAGTAGCCATTGTAAACACCCCTTTACATTTAAGTTTACAAACATTTCAAAATAACAGGCAGGAATTTTTCCTGCCTTAGACTGCCGATAAAGTGGCTAAACCATGCTGGGCATGAATATTTCCTGCCTTAAATTATTAAAATCCTATTTCTTTATATAGAATATCGCCAAAGTTTTAGGGCCGCAATGAGATGAAATGGTACAACCGGCATCTGCCCTTATTATTTCATCGAACCTTGCCTTCCCTTCGATAAGACCTAAGATATAGCTCAGTACATCACCGGATATTCCGCCGCTGTCTGCAACAACGATACGAGAGGTATCAATCTTGCTGACATTTTTTAGGCAATCATCTGCATATTGCTTATATACGTTTTCCATCTTGCCACGATATTTTTTAACAACATCAAGAGCTCCTGTTTTTGGGTCAACCGCAATGCTCGGCCTTATTCCCAAAACATTGGCGCTGAACTTTGCAACACCGGAACATCTGCCGCCCTTGTGGAGATATTCAAGTGTATCAAGCACAAAGGTCGTGCTTACCTTCGGTACTATTGAATTAACTCTGCTTGCAATCTTCCTTGCATCAAAGCCCTTTGCCTTAAAATCGCAAGCCTTAAGAACAATAAGCCCCATTGCGGCACAAAGACTTTTTGAATCAACAACATAAACATCGTCAAAATCAGAAGCAGCAATACACGCATTTTGATAGCTTGAGGAAATGGCGGACGAAAGGCTGATATGAACAACAGCCTTGCCCTGCTTTGTCAGCTTATCAAATAAATCAAAATAAGCACTCGGAGCAACCGCCGCAGTCTTTGGAAGAGTACCTGTTCTTGCAACAAATTCATACACATTTGCCGGAAAGACGTCTACGCCGTCCAAAAATGTATCCTCGCCCAATAAAATCGACAAAGGAGTTATTACTATATTATTTTTTTCAATTATACTTTTTGGTAAATCACAGGTGGAATCCGCTGTAATAACTACTTCTTTCATAAATACACCTTAATATAATTAACACTTTCATATTTACTGTCAAAAAAGTATATCACAAATCAAATTGACGTTCAATAATATTATAAATTAGTTTAGTCTTATTTAATAATCTGAATTATGCACCGTATTTAAGTTTAACATTTTTAAGCATCTCACGGCTGTATTTTTTGTCATAAGTGATTTTCAACACACTTCTTGACTCTCTTTCCAAAATCTCTGCCTTATAAGTGATATCTTTATTATCACCTATGACTACGCTGTAATCGCCGCTGTTTGTCACTCTGTCGGAAAATACGAAGCCCTCTTTAGCGGTCAAAACTATACTTGTTTGCGTAATTTTAACCTTATCAACACATTTAATTTGAGATTCAAGCTCTCCAAATGAAACGCTTTGTTCATTAACGTTATCGGCAATTTCAAAACTTGCGTCAATCCAATCAATAAGATTATCATTTGTAGTAATTGTATTTGACGAAGTGTTATTTAAAGTATATGTAAATTTTTTAGGATTATTATCCCTTAAATCGGGCATTGCATAGCTATCCTTTGGTATAAATTCAATAGTTTTCGGAGTAATTGTAAAGTTGTCTTTTTTATTAACACTCACACCCGTATGAATATCGCCTACATACTGCGCCTTGCTTGAATCGTCATAATATGCAAGCACCATAATATTGAGTTGGAGAGAACCGTCCTTTGCAACATAATAATTGCCTTCGCCCTTGCCCCATTTAGTAAATTTTTTGTACCCGTCTTTGTTATCGTTATGAAGCGCCTTGGCATAATAAACATACTTATTTGATGAAATGCCCGTTGCCTTGTCATATTTCAACTCAACGTCATTATCATCCATAACAAATTGCAAGTATTTACTGCAGCTTTTCACCTGATTCATTTTAGCGTTAATTGCCATCTCAAACGGTTTTTTCCAAGTATTTTGGTCAGCATAAATTATCTTAAAATCCTGCTTGCCGCTGCTGTTTGTAATAGGCTTAATCAAAACGGCATATTTGTGATAATTTTCAAAATCAGATTTATCGGCAGTGATAAGTGAATTGTTTAAATCACTTGCGGGAGAACAATATAAAACAAGAAGTTCTTTTTCATTATCGCCGTCATAATCACCATAATAAAAATCCACAGGTTTTTGCGTTAATGCCCAATCAAAGCCGCCAAGCTCCTTTCTTACCGAATTATATTCGATATATGCTTTATTTTTATTGTCAATAAAGAGCTTAATACCATTGTCGTCATAATAAACGGTATCAGGCGCAGCAGTCGTTGTTTGATTAGGCTTTGTAGTTGTGATAACCTGAGTGGTAAGAACAATATTTTCGTTGTTTTTCTTTTCCCTGTAATAGTATGAAAAGCCGAAAACTATTCCTACTGCGATAAGCAATACAATGCTAACTCTAACAAAATATTTCATAATTTATCATCCGTAAATATCTTTAAATTTAAAAGGGATTTTATTTCCTTTAACAATATGATAGCAATTTTCACCGAGAGAAAAAATAGGTTTATCGTGCTTCAATGAATCTGAATATACATCAATAATTTTTATATCTTCGTTATTATAAAGTTCAAAAAGCCTTTTAACCTTTTCTTCATCACGGCAATTTTTGCCTATAATCGCTCCTGTTTTTTTATTATGCCTTGTGCAAAGCAAATCCTCAAATCCAAGCCTTTTTTGAATTTCATTAAGAAGAAAATCAGGAGAAGCGCTTATAACAACAGCGTGTCTTTTGCGATTTAAAAACCATTTATGTACCTGATGTTCGTGCCTATCCCAAAATCCTTTAACTGCATTATCAAGCGGAATGAACATAACAAAGCAGAAAAAATACTTTTTAAATTTTGTAAAATCAATCACCTTTAATACCATAAGTATTGCAAGAAGCGTCTGGAAGGGAATAAAAAGAATTATCCAAGGATAATGAAGAATCGAATATCCCCAAAAAAGCGAGCCGCTGTCAAACGGAACTATGGTTTTGTCAAAATCGTAAATATCTATTTCTTTCATCATGCCTCCAAAAACAAATTAAATAGTGTCAACATCAAAATCAATAGTGAGCTTTTTATTTGAACTGAAATGGGTAAGCTTAACCCCGGCATACTCAAACATTTTTTTGCTTGCCTTAACATTATCGGTATCCTTATATTTATCGCTAATGTAAACGACTTCTTTTATTCCGCACTGAATAATTGCCTTTGCACATTCATTGCAAGGAAAAAGAGCGACATAAATCCTACATCCCTTAAGACTGTTGCCGCCTGCGTTCAATATTGCATTAAGCTCGGCGTGGCAAACATAAGGATATTTTGTAAGGGTAGATTTATCGCCCTCACGCTCCCAAGGAAATTCGTCATCGCTACAGCCCCTGGGAAATCCGTTGTAGCCTACACTCATAATTCTGTTATCATCATTTACAATACAGGCGCCCACTTGAGTGCTTGGGTCCTTACTTCTTTGAGAAGCAAGAAGCGCAACACCCATAAAGTATTCGTCCCAACTTATATAACCGTTTCTTTTAGACATAATTATCTCCGTTTAAAAATACTATTTTAAGAGTTCGACAAAATCGTCAAGCTCATTTGCCTCAATTTCGCTTATTCTGCCTTCGTCAACCAGAGCATTAATTTCCGGATTAATCGGAAGCTTTGCAAGAACGGGAACGCCGAGTTCGGCAGCCGTTTCGTCAATCTTTGATTTGCCGAAAATATTGATTTTTTCATTGCAATTAGGGCAAACATAATAGCTCATATTTTCAATAAGTCCCAAAACAGGAACATTCATCATATTTGCCATATTATAAGCCTTGTTTACAATCATTTTAACCAAATCCTGCGGAGTTGAAACAATAACAATTCCGTCAATAGGCAAGCTTTGAAAAACAGTCAATGCCACGTCACCCGTTCCCGGAGGCATATCAACAAATAAATAATCAAGCTCGCCCCAACGCACATCGCTCCAAAACTGTTCAACAACACCGCTTATAACAGGTCCTCTCCAAACAACGGGAGAATTAACATCCTCCAAAAGCAAATTAATGCTCATAAGCTTAATTCCCTCATTCGTTACAGCCGGGAGCAAACATTCTTCATCCTGCATTGCACGCTCGTTAATGCCAAAGGATTTAGGCACCGACGGACCTGTAATATCAGCGTCAAGGATACCGACCTTAAGCCCTGCTTTTGCACACTTGGATGCAAGTAAACAGCTTACAAGGCTCTTGCCTACTCCGCCCTTACCGCTGACAACACCGATTACCTTTTTAATATCGGAGTATTTGTTCATAGGCTTTAAAAAATCTTTTTTATTCTGCTTCCTTGATGCGCAGCTTTCACCGCAAGAGGAACAATCGTGAGTACATTCGCTCATTTAAATCACCATAGCCTTTCAGGCAACAAATGGTTTATAAAAATCACCCTATATCCTGCGTTGCCTGAACAGGCGTAAATGGTGATTTCAGCCATCTCAAAATTATGCCATCGGCAAATTTTGAGGGCAATATAATCCGGATAGTGTGATTTTTCACACTATCCACCTAAATTATTATTTTCATTATTTTTATTATTTTATAGTATTATATACAATATGTTTATCGAAAATTTTAACACAATGTGTAAAAAATATCAATAGTTGCGAATAAGCGCCTTTACCTTGCCGGCAATTGCACATTCGTCAACAATTATCGGTTCAAATTTATCATTTTCCGGCTGAAGCCTGAAATGACCGTCCTCTTTATAAAAACGCTTAACTGTTGCCTCTTCTCCGACAAGTGCAACAACAATATCGCCGTTTTGCGCCGTAGGGCACTGCTCAACAATAACAATATCCCCGTCAAGTATGTGAGCATTAATCATTGACTCGCCCTTAACTCTAAGTGCAAAAAGATTATTTCCGCTTACTCCCGAAACAGCAATATAATCTTCAATTATTTCCGTTGCCAATATAGGCATACCGGCAGTAACAGTACCTACGAGCGGAATATGGTTAACTCCCTTTGCCGCACCGACAACACGAACTGTACGCTTTAAATTAGCGTCACGAGTAATATATCCCGCCTGTTCAAGCGCATTGAGATTGTATTGAACAGACGAAGTCGAACGAAGCCCGACAGCCTCCCCTATTTCCCTGACAGACGGCGCAATTCCCTTATCGTTTATTCTTTCCTTTATAAAATCATATATGGCTTTTTGCCTTTTATTAATTTTTTCCATAACTGCTCCTTAATATTATAATTAGTATAAAGCCCTGTCATAATATAATAATAACATTAATAGATATTCAAGTCAAACATTTGTGCATATATTTTGTCAAAAAATGTCGCAAAGCACCGATTTTTGTCATTTTAAAATAAAGTTGAAAATAAACAAAAAAATGCTTGACAAATAGCAACTTATACGTTATAATCTTGCTTGCACTTAAGTCGTAGGTGCTTTATTTCAGTACGGCTTTATAGCTCAGTTGGCTAGAGCATGCGGTTCATACCCGCAGTGTCACTGGTTCGAATCCAGTTAAAGCCACCAACGGCCCGGTGGTCAAGCGGTTAAGACACCGCCCTTTCACGGCGGTAACACGGGTTCGATTCCCGTCCGGGTCACCATAAAAAAGACACCTCAACGGTGTCTTTTTTGCTATCAAAGCTTTAAAAAAATACGCAAATGTCTCAGTAGCTCAGTTGGATAGAGCGTTCGCCTCCTAAGCGAAAGGTCGGGGGTTCGACTCCCTTCTGGGACGCCAAAAACTCCGCCGGAAAACCCAGTAAAATCAAGGGCTTCCGGCGTTTTTTCATTTTTGCGAAGAAACAGCAAAAACGGAAAAATCACAAATTTTCATAATCGGTCAACAAATTTATTTGTAATTATTGACAATAAAAGTGAGCGATGTATAATATTATTGTCTAATTTTAACAATTTGGTTAAGGGGGCTGTTCATGGAAACGCACGGAATTAAATTTAAGGATAAGCTTGGTTATGCTTTGGGCGATATGGGCGGAATACTCTCGTTTAGTCTTGTTTCTTCGTATTTAACAATGTTTTATACCGATATTTTGGGCATTTCAGCCGCAAGCATAACAATCTTAATGCTTGTTGCCAGAATTTGGGACGCTGTAAATGACCCTATGTGGGGTTCGTTTATAGACTCAAGAAAGCCGACAAAGCACGGCAGATTCAGACCCTATATTTTAGGGGCTTCTTTTCCGCTTGCCGTGGGTGCGTTTTTGATGTTTTGTAAAATCCCCGGATTGTCAAACGGTCAATACTTAATCTATGCTTACATAACATATATTTTCTACGGAATGATGTATACCGGCGTCAATATCCCTTACGGCTCATTGGCAAGTGCCATTACGGATGACGAGGTTGAACGCTCATCTCTTTCAATGTGGCGCTCTGTCGGTGCGGGAATCGGCGGCTTGCCGGCGCAAATTCTTATGCCGCTTGTTGTTTTCACGACTGTAATCAATGCCGACGGCAGTTCGTCAAAGGTGCTTGACGGGAACAAGCTTTCATTGTGCGTAGGTGCAATTTCGGTTTTAACGATCGTTCTTTTTATTATCCACTTTAGATTGACAAAAGAGCGAATTCAGCTTCCGCCGACTCAAAAAACAAGCGATTATAATTTGCTGAAAACCGTCAAAGTCCTTGCTAAAAACAAGCCGTTTGTTGTGCTTTGCTTTATATCTATGTTTCTTATCTGTTTTCAAATGTACACACAAACGTTTTATAATTATCTTTTCAAAAATTACTTTGAGAAGCCGGGTCTTTACAGCATTGTTACCATATGCACCTATTTGCCTATGGCGTTGTTTTTACCGTTTATGGGTAAGCTTATCAGAAAATTCGGTAAAAAGGAAATTTGCGGCGCAGGCTTGGGCTTTGCCTTTGTCATCAGCGCATTGATGTTCCTTTTGCGTTTTACCCCATTTGCTCACAATCCTTATGTTTTCCTCGTACTTGTGTTCCTTTCGGGTGCAGGTCAAACCTTCCTTGTGCTTGAGGTTTGGGCGCTTGTTATGGACGTTACGGATTATCAGGAGCTTTTATCTGGCAGGCGTGAAGAGGGCACAACCTACAGTATTTATTCTTTTGTACGCAAATTAGGTCAAACAGCCGCAGGTGCAGGCGTTCCGGCAGTGCTTGGGGCTATCGGCTACAAAGGCACGCAAGCCGTACAATCGCAACAGGTTTTAACGAAAATGTTTGATGCGGCAACAATAGTGCCGTCGGTTATTCTTTTGCTTATGTTTATTTTGACGACTTTTTGCTACAAGCTGGGCAAATCGGAAATCGAGAATTTGCACAAGCAGCTTTACGGCAATAAAAACGATTGATATACTTAGGGGCATAATTTTATGAAAACAGTCGAATTGCAAACAAAATGCGGAAAAATTCAAGGCATAGACGGCGAAAACTGCTTTGAATTCAGGGGCATAAAGTACGCAAATGCCAAGCGTTGGGAATATCCTCAGGTGATTGAAAAGTGGCAGGGTGTTTTTGATGCAACTTGCTTTAAGGAGTGCTCATATCAGCACCGTGGGTTTGATGATGATGCAACAGTTAACCCTTTTTATCATTATGAATTCAGAGAGGGTTTAGCGTTTACGTACAGCGAAGATTGCCAATTTTTGAATATATATGTGCCTAAAGAGGCTAAAAACTGTCCTGTTTTAATTTTTATTCACGGCGGCAGCTTTACAGGCGGAAGCTCAAACGAGGCGCATATCAACGGCGAAAATTTTGCAAAAAACGGCGTGATTTTCGTTGCGATGAATTACAGGCTTAATGCCTTCGGCTTTTGCTCACACCCTGATTTAACCGATGAAAACGGAGTTTGCGGTAATTTCGGACTTTTTGACCAATATGCCGCAATTAAATGGGTTAGGGAAAATATTGAAGCTTTCGGCGGAAACCCGAATAATATTGTGCTTTCAGGTCAAAGCGCAGGGGCTATGAGCGTTGACATTCATCTTTCAAATCCGCTTTGCAAAGGTTGGTTTTCCGCGGCGATAATGATGAGCGGCGGCGGTTTACAGCGTTTCCTCGCAAAACCCCTGACCCCTGAAAAAACAAGAGCTTTTTGGGGAAAGATTGTTGAAAATGCAGGAGTTAAAAGTATAGCCGAATTGAAAAAAGCGGATAAAGAGGTGCTTTATCGTGCTTGGGATAAGGCATGCAAGGAGGAAAAGCTTAAAAGTATGCTTTACACCCTGCCGGTTTGCGACGGAAAAATAATTACACAGTCAAATTTTAACAACAGGACAATTCCTCAAATGCCTAAAATTATAGGTATTACAAAAAATGATATGGTGCCTGCCGTTTTGCAGACTATCGATAAAAAATGGGTTTCCTGTGATAAAAACAGCGATTGCTATATTTATTATTTTGCACGCAGCTTGCCGGGCGATGAAAAGGGTGCTTGGCATGCAAGCGATTTGCTTTATGCTTTTTCAACTCTTGATAAAAATTGGCGGCCTTTTGAGGCTGTTGATTATGAAATTTCAAATCAGCTTGCAAAATCCTTTATTGCTTTTGCAAAAAACGGAAATCCCAATTGCAATGAAATACCGGTGTGGAAGCCCGGCACGGCTAAGGTTATGACTTTTTGCGAAAACACAAGGCCGGCACATTGGAACATCCCACAGCTTTTGAAAAATACATTTATCGGCGGAGCATCAATATAATGAGATTTAATCATATTTTTAAGCTTACAAACGAAAACGAAACGCACCGTGAATATAAGTGCGATAACGTTAATATCAACATTGATTTCATAGGTGGCAGTGCTTTGCGTGTGGCTGTTTTTAACGATAACGCCGAAATGCTGCCGACCTTTACCGTAAATCCGAATAATAACCTATCCTCTCTCGGCAGAAGCAGATTATCCGTGGACGGATTTAACTGTGTTGCGCCTGTTGTTGAAAAATTTGAAAACAAAGAGAAATTTGTTCTTGATTGCGGCGTTACCGTTGACCTCGATTTGAATAATTTTATTTTGTCTTACAGTAAAGAGTCAAAGCTTTTGTTCGCAGACAGAGCGCCGCTTGCCTATAATTTTGAAGGCGAATTCGGCAACGAGTCTTATCATTATATTACCAGAGAAGATGACGAGCATGTTTTCGGACTTGGCGACAAAAGCGGCCTGATAAATAAAGCAGGTCAGGTTTACCGTGTTGAAACGGCGGACAGTATGGGCTTTGACGCAGAAAAAACAGATCCTCTGTACAAGCACGTTCCGTTTTATATTTGCGAAAATTCTGTCGGTGCTTACGGTATTTATTACGATACAACAGACACCTCTTTTGTTGATTTAGGCAGGGAAATCAATAATTATTACTGCCATTTCAAGTATTTTAAGACGGATGACGATTGCTTGGTTTATTATGTTTTTTTCGGAAGCAAGCTTTCTGTTTTACAGCAATATGCTCGCTTGTGCGGCAAGCAGGCTTTTCCGCCTAAGTGGAGCTTCGATTATTGCGGCAGTACAATGGCATATACCGATGCGCCTGACGCACAAAATCAGATGCAGGGCTTTTTGGATAAAATTAAAGACCTTGATTTGAGCTGCGGCGGATTTTATCTTTCATCGGGATATACTTCAATAGGGAATTTGCGTTGCGTTTTTAATTGGAATTACGATAAGTTCCCCAATCCTGAAAAATTCGTTGCCGATTACAATAATGCAGGAATACATTTAATTCCGAATATCAAGCCTGCTTTTTTGACCTCACATCCAATGTATGATGAATTGGCGGAAAAAGGATTTTTTGTTAAAAATGCAAACGGAACACCCTATGTAACGCAGTTTTGGGACGGTGTGGGCAGTTATTTGGACTTTACAAATTCCGACGCCTTCGATTTTTGGGGCAGTCAGGTAACCGAAAAGCTGCTTGATTTCGGAATTGATGCTACATGGAATGATAATAACGAGTTTGATATTAAGGCAACTGACGCTGTTGCCGCAGGCTTTGACGAAAAAGTTTCTGCGTGCAGAATTCGTCCGATATTAACTTATTTAATGGTATTATCTTCGTACAAGGCGCAAATGAAAAAATATCCCAAAAAGCGTCCGTTTTTATCTACGAGAAGCGGAAACAGCGGTGTAAGACGCTTGGCGCAAACCTGGTCCGGCGATAATTTTACTTCGTTTCACGATTTGCGTTTTTGCCATTATGTGGGAATGACAATGTCCCTTTCAGGCTTTTATTTTTACGGTCACGATTTGGGAGGCTTTTCAGGCGAAATGCCTTGCAAAGAATTGCTTTTAAGATGGATGCAGCACGGCGTTTTTGAGCCACGCTTTACAATTCATTCTTGGAACGGCGACGGCTCTGCTACTATGCCGTGGAGCTATGAAAGCGGCTTGTGCGGCGCAAAGGCGATTTTAAGACAACGCAAAAGCCTGATACCTTATTTATATAATTGTGCTTATAACAGCGTGGAAAATGATGTCCCCGTGCAAGCTCCGCCTTATATTTATTACAATGATGAAAATATTGACGTAAATACCGATTCGTTTATGCTTGGCAGAGATGTTTTGGCAAAGTGCGTGCTTGACGAGGGTGTAACTCAGGTGTCTGTTTACCTGCCAAAGGGCGACGATTGGTATCTGAATGAAACAGGAAAGCTTTATTACGGCGCAAGCACGGTAAAGGTCGATTTGCCGTCAGATAAGCCTGTGCCTTATTTTATTCGTTGTGGCTCTGTTTTTCCCGTTGATGAGGGCGAGTGCTCATACAAATCCGCAGAAAAAGTCGTTTTTACCGTTTATCCTGTTAAAAACGGCAAATTTACAGCCCGTTATTTTAATGATGACGGCGAGTCCTTTGAATACTTAAAAAACAACTGCGTAAAATTAGAGTTTGATGTAAATTGCGATAACGAAAATGTTGATGTTGTTGTAAATAATAAGGGTAATGTAAAATTTGAGCCTGAAATCAAGCTTGTTTCTACGGATTTGCGTAAGTTGAATGTATCAATAAAATAATATCTCCCTTTTGGGACGCCAAAAAGCAGTATCAAAATTTGATGCTGCTTTTTTATTTTAAAGGGTAACTATGCACTATGCACTAAAATGCCGCCTCCTTTTTGTTACACTTGAACAAAAAACATTCTCCCTATTGACTTTAGCGCTTTTAGGTGCTAAACTATCAACATAAACTTTAACACTTTTAGGTGCTAAAGTATTTCGAATCAGAGAGGAAAAATATTTTATGAACAAGACAGTTAAAAAAATTGCGGCTGTAGCACTTTCGGCACTCATGGTCGGCAGTGTATTTGCAGGTTGCTCATCAAATTCAGGAAAAAGCGATACAACAAATAAAAATACATATAATGTAGGTATTTGCCAGCTTACACAGCATACCGCACTTGACAGCGCAACAAAAGGCTTTAAGGATAAGCTCAATGAGCTTGCAAAGGCTGATGGAAAGACAATCAACTTTGACTATCAAAACGCATCAAACGATTCTGCAAACTGCGCTACAATCGTAAATAAATTTGTATCATCAAATTACGACCTTATTTTAGCAAACGCAACACCGGCGCTTCAGGCTGCCGCTACAGCAACAGCCGCAAGTAAAACTCCTGTAGTCGGCACATCCGTAACCGATTACGGAACAGCGCTTGACATTAAAATGAATCCTACAGACCCGACAGGAATTAACATTACGGGTACATCTGACCTTGCTCCTCTTGCAGACCAGGCACAGATGATTCTTGACCTTTTCCCTAACACCAAGAAGGTAGGCGCACTCTACTGTTCTGCAGAGGCTAACTCGCAATATCAGGTTGACGGTGTTAAAAAAGCACTTGAAAAGAAGGGTGTCAGCTGCACATTCTATTCATTTGCAGACTCAAACGACATTGCAACTGTTGCTAAAAAAGCTGCAAGCGAATCAGACGTTATTTACGTTCCTACAGATAACACGGCAGCTGATAACGGCAGTGTAATTGACGCAGCATGCAAGGCTGCAAACACACCTATCATTGCAGGCGAGGAAGGCATCTTCAAATCAACAAACGCAGTTGCAACTCTTTCAATTTCATTCTACAACCTCGGTCAAAAAGCCGGCGCAATGGCATACGAAATTCTTACAAAGGGTACAGACCCTGCAACAATGAACATTCAACAGTCAGACGAGCTTACATACTACTACAACGAGGATCAGGCAAAGGCATTCAAGGCTAACGTTCCGGATAATTACGAAGCATATAATTTCAGCGACGCAAAATAACTAACAGCCTATTGACTAATTTAACGGTTTAAAGTATAATAGTGTCAAATTAATAAAGAGCAATGAGTTTCTACTTGTTGCTCTTTAAATTACTTTTAATTGAAAGGTATATAAAATTATGGGAGCTTTTATCAGTGCCATTCCCGGTGCAGTAGGACTCGGTCTTATTTGGGGCATAATGGCAATCGGCGTTTACATCACTTTTAGAGTGCTTGATTTTGCCGACCTAACTGTCGACGGCACGCTTGCAACAGGCGGTGCGGTTTTAGTTATATCAATGATGAACGGAATGAATGTTTGGGTTGCGCTTTTGTTTGCTTTTCTTGCAGGCTGTATGGCAGGTCTTGTTACAGGCGTGCTTAACACCCTGCTCGGCATACCGCCTATTCTTGCAGGTATTTTAACTCAGCTTGCACTTTATTCAATAAATTTAAGAATACTCGGCAAATCAAATCAGGCGCTTTCAATTTATAAATATCACGTGCTTGCAAGTATGACTGATATTACGAAGGCTATTATTATAGTAGCAATCTTTGTTGTTGCCATTATCGCAATTCTTTATTGGTTTTTTGATACCGAGCTTGGTCATTCAATCCGTGCTACCGGCTGTAACCAAAATATGGCTCGTGCAAACGGTATCAATATTAATTTAACAAAAATCGTTGCGCTTGTACTTTCAAACGGTCTTGTTGCTCTTGCAGGTGGGCTTCTTTCGCAATATCAGGGCTTCGCAGACGTCAATATGGGCAGAGGCGCTATCGTTATCGGTCTTGCCGCAGTTATTATAGGCGAGGTTATCTTTGGCAAAATATTTAAAAACTTTGCGCTCAGGCTTCTTGCAGTTGCATTCGGCGGAATTATTTACTATGTAGTAATGCAGTTTGTTATCAGCCTCGGTCTTAATACCGATGACCTCAAGCTTCTTACCGCTGCTATTGTTGCCGTATTCCTCGGTATTCCTTATCTTAAAGGGCAATATGCTCAAAAGCATATCAAGACAAAGGAGGGCAACAAATAATGCTTGAAATTAAAAATGTTTATAAAACGTTTAATCCTAACACAATTAATGAAAAAAAGGCTCTTCGTGGCATTGATTTAGTTCTCAACGAAGGCGATTTCGTAACGGTTATCGGAGGTAACGGCGCAGGCAAATCAACTATGCTTAATATGATTGCAGGTGTTTACCCCGTTGATTGCGGAACTATTACGGTTGACGGCATTGACGTTACAAAGCTTCCTGAGCATAAAAGAGCCAAATATATCGGCAGAGTTTTCCAAGACCCTATGAACGGTACAGCCGCCGATATGCAAATTCTTGAAAATCTTGCTCTTGCAAAGAGAAGAGGCAATCACAGAGGCTTGGCATTCGGCGTTACAAAAAAAGAAAAAGAAGAATATGTTGAAGTTCTTAAAAGCCTTGATTTAGGACTTGAAACAAGGCTTACATCTAAAGTAGGGCTTCTTTCAGGCGGTCAAAGGCAGGCTGTTACGCTTCTTATGGCAACCCTTAAAAAGCCTAAAATTTTGCTCCTTGATGAACACACGGCGGCACTTGACCCTAAGACAGCTAAAAAGGTGCTTGACCTTACGGAAAAAATTGTTGCAAGGGATAATCTTACGACAATTATGATTACTCACAATATGAAGGACGCTATAAATATAGGCAATCGTCTTATTATGATGAACGAGGGCAAAATTATTTATGACGTATCGGGCGAGGAAAAGAAAAATCTTACTACCGCTGACCTTCTTGCAAAATTTAAGGTTACCTCCGGCGGAGAAGAATTTGACAACGACCGTGTTCTTCTTTCAACAGAGGCAGACGAATAAATTTTATACAAAAATATTTTATGGGCGAGCAGTGCTTGCCCATATTTTTTAGGTGATTAGATGAACAACAAAGCAGGTTTATATATTCATATCCCTTTTTGCAAATCGAAATGTCCTTATTGCGATTTTTACAGCGTAAAATATGACAAGGCGCTTAGCGAAAAATACGCCGACGAATTAATCAAAACAATGGCTGATTATTCAGGCGAATTTGACACAGTTTATTTCGGCGGCGGTACTCCGTCGATTTTAGAAAGTGAATTAATCGCCAAAATTTTGACATCTGCAAAAAATCATTTTGATATAGATAAAAATTCCGAAATAACGATTGAATGTAACCCGTCAAAAAACCTTGAAAAAGATTTTTACACCTATGCAAAATGCGGAATAAACAGAGTAAGCATAGGTATGCAAAGCGCAAGAAACGAAGAACGCTTTGCACTTGGAAGAAGCGCAGGGCAAACGGAAGTTGCAAAGGCTGTTAACGACGCTAAAAAAGCAGGAATAAGTAACATAAGCCTTGACGTTATGCTCGGCACTCCCAAGCAAACTCTCTCCTCTCTTGATGAAACTTTTGAATTTATCGACAAAATGAACGTCACCCACATAAGCGCATATATGCTTAAAATTGAAAATGGCACAAGATTTTTTGACCTAAAGGACAGGCTCAACCTTCCCGACGAGGACACGGTTTGCAAAATGTATTTAAAAACTATAAGCTCGCTTAAATCTCTCGGCTTTAATCAATATGAAATAAGCAATTTTTCTAAACCGTCGTTTGAAAGTAAACACAATACAAAATATTGGATTTTAGACGATTATTTAGGCTTAGGCAAAAGCGCACACTCTCTTTGGCACGGCAAAAGATTTTATTATGATACCGATTGGTCGCTTAAAAGTGAAGGAGAGGCTGATATTGAGGAAGAACGAATTATGCTCGGCTTAAGGCTAAATTGCGGAATTGATAAATCGCTTATAAAAAAAGACTTTTCACGCTTTGTAAAAATGGGGCTTATGAAAGAAAGCGAAAACAAAATTGCGCTTTCAAGCGAGGGAATGCTTGTTTCTAATTTAATAATCAGCGAGCTTTTGTAAACAATAGCCTTAGAGGTGAGTTTATGAAAGATGAAAAATACAAGAAAAAATATCAATTAAGCAAAGATACGGATTTGACGAATAAATATTTAACTTCCATAACAAATCCAACCGTTCAACCTGACAGAAAAACGGAGATGGGAGTACCTATCCCCGACACGCAAAACGTTGAATACTCAAAGGAATATGAGGAAGAAAATAAGTTATAAAAAAACGGCTGCCACGCAAAAAAGTGACAGCCGTTGGGGCGCACTACATAAAAAATAATTGCTCAAAAAATAAAGAAACAGCGAAATACTGCGTTAAAATTATAGCGCAGGCGGCAAGCCTTCACTATAATTTATGCCTTGTCTTTCATCTGTTTCTTTTATTTTTGAGTGCGAAGCAGTTTAAACAAACTGATTTTGTTCAGTGTGCATTAACAAAATCCTGTTAATACTTGCGTATTAGCAGGATTTTTTAATAGTGCAATGGGCAAACCCAGAAAGTTTAAACCACATTCTTCTTTATGCAGTACGCCCCTTTTTTCTTTATTTTATTACCTTATATCCTGCATCGGTAACAGCTTTTTCAAGAACGGATAAATCAACGTCCTTATCAAGCATAACTTCCGCCTCGCATTTTTCGTGGCTTGCGCTTGCTTCTTTAACACCGTCGATTGCCTCAAGTGCTTTTTTAACAGCAGCCTCGCAATGAGGGCACATCATTCCCTCAATCTTAATAGTTTTTGTCATAATTTTTTCCTCCTTATTTTGAGCGGTGATATTAAGCTTAATATCAACCGGCTTTTTCTTTTTATCACGCTTTGGCGAATGAACTTTTACAAGATTAAGCCTGAGCGCATTAGTAACAACACAAAAGCTTGAAAGGCTCATTGCCGCCGCACCGAACATAGGATTAAGAGTCCAACCGAATATCGGAATCCACACACCTGCTGCAAGCGGAATACCGATAATATTATAAATAAATGCCCAGAAAAGATTTTCGTGGATATTGGTAAGTGTTTTTCTGCTTAGCCTGATTGCACCCGACACGTCGGTAAGCTTACTGTTCATAAGCACAACGTCTGCCGCATCTACCGCAACATCGGTACCTGCACCGATTGCAATACCCACATCGGCACGTGTAAGCGCCGGTGCATCGTTTATTCCATCGCCAACCATTGCTACCTTGCCGTAGGCCATAAGCTCTTTAATAACGCTTTCCTTGCCGTCAGGGAGCACGTCGGAGATAACGGTATCAACGCCAACCTGCTTACCGATTGCCTTTGCGGTTTTTTCGTTATCACCCGTCAGCATAACAACACGAATACCCATATTTTGAAGTTCTTTAATAGCCTTAGGACTGTCCTCTTTAATAACGTCGGCAACTGCAATTATACCGAGAAGCTTATTATCCCCCATAAACAAAAGCGGTGTTTTGCCGTTTTGAGCAAGTTCTTCTGCCTTATTTTTGATATTATCATCAACAGAAATTTTACTTGAAATAAATTTCATACTTCCGCCTACAACAGTTTTACCGTCAACATTTGCCGACAAGCCGTTGCCTGCAAGCGCCTTAAAAGAAGTTGTATCAAAGCACTTAACATTTTTTTGTTTTGCATATTCACAAACTGCCTTTGCAAGCGGATGCTCGCTCTTTTTTTCTATAGAATAAGCAAGCGACAAAAATTCGTTTTCGCCCACAAATGCAATAACATCCGTAACCTTAGGCTCGCCTTTGGTGATTGTGCCCGTTTTATCAAGAGCAACAATCTGCACTCTGCCTGTTTCCTCAAGCGAAGCCGCAGTTTTGAAAAGAATACCCGACTTGGCTGCCTTACCGTTGCCGACCATAACCGCAACAGGGGTTGCAAGTCCGAGAGCACACGGACAGCTTATTACAAGAACGGAAATACTACGTGCAAGCGCATAACCGAAGCTTTGACCTACAAAAAGCCAAACGCAAAGTGCAACAAGCGCAACACCTATTACACAAGGCACGAACACACCCGATACCTTATCTGCAATCTTTGCAATCGGCGCTTTTGTGGCGGCTGCGTCGCTCACCATTTTAATAATTTGCGAAAGTGTTGTATCCTCGCCGACAGCAGTTGCACGGCACTTGATGTAGCCCGACTGATTAATAGTTGCGCCCGATACCTTATCGCCGACAGCCTTATCAACAGGAATACTCTCACCTGTAAGTGCAGACTCGTCAACAGCCGTTTCTCCCTCAATAATTATTGCGTCAACAGGAACACTTTCGCCGGGTTTTACAACAAAAATATCGTTAATCTTAACGTCAGCCACCGCAACAACAATTTCCTTACCGTCTTTGATAAGAGTTGCATTCTTCGGCGCTAAATTCATAAGAGATTTGAGCGCATCCGTCGTTTTGCCCTTTGAATATGCTTCAAGCATTTTGCCCACGGTAATAAGAGTTAATATCATTGCCGCCGATTCAAAATAAAACTCATGCATAAGGCTCATCACTTTTTCGCTGTCGCCTGCAAGCTGAGCAGAAGTCATAAGAAAAAGAATAACCGTACTGTAACCAAACGAAGCGGCAGAGCCAAGCGCAACAAGTGTATCCATATTAGGGCTTTTATGAATTATACCTTTAAAACCGTTTATGAAGAATTTTTGGTTAATAACCATAACAATTACTGCAAGCAAAAGCTGAGCCAATCCCATTGCGATATGATTATTTTCCATAAATGACGGCAGTTTCCAGCCCCACATCGTATGCCCCATTGAAATATACATAAGCGGGATAAGGAATATTACCGACCAAATAAGTCTGTTCCTTATTTTGGGCGTTTCGGTGTCCTTAAGTTCATCACTCGATACACTCTCTGTTTTTTTGTCGTTGCCCTTAACGCTTGCACCGTAGCCTGCCTTTTCAACAGCGGCAACTATTGCTTCACTGCTTGCCGTTCCCTCAACACCCATTGAATTGGTAAGCAGGCTCACAGCACAGCTTGTTACACCGTCAACAGCATTAACCGCCTTTTCAACCCTTGCACTGCAAGCGGCACAGCTCATACCCGTTACATTATATTGCGTCAAAAAAATCACCTCAAAACTATTTCATTAATTTTTGAAGAGTTTTTAAAAGGTCATCAACCGTTTCGGTTTTGCCTGCCTTAATATCATCTGTAACGCAAGTTTTTATATGCGTTGAAAGAAGCTCTTTATTAAATGAATTAAGCGCCGCATTAGCCGCCGCAACCTGAGTAATGATATCCGTGCAATACGCATCTTCCTCAAGCATACGCTTAATTCCTCTTATTTGACCCTCAATTCTGTTAAGGCGATTTATAAGTGCCTTTTGCTCTTCATCTGTTCTGTGTTTCGTTTTACCGTGACAACAGCAACAGCCTTTATTATTATCATTAGTTTCCATTAAATCACTCCTTATACCCTCACAGGGTATCTTAATTATATACCCATATAGGGTATTTGTCAAGAAAAAGGCATAAAAAATAAAGGCGACCGATGGTCGCCCCTACGAAAATATTATCAGTTCTGTTTTCTGACTATATCATACTCCGAACCGCTCGGTCTAAAATACCTGCACGTCTTGTTTTGCTCCTCGCAAAAGCGGACATATTCGTCCTCGTCAAGCACAAGCGAGCAAAAGCATTCGTCCGTTTCCTCGTCATATTCATTATACCAGCATTTTTCGCATAACAAATCCATAATTATCCCTCTTTCGCATATTCCAAAACAACAAATGAAGCCGTCAGCCTAATGCTTTTCACCCTGTCAAGCTTTTCCTTGTCGCTTTCGCTTGTTCTGTAAAAATACGGCGTCATAGAAAACAGCGTTTTTAAATCATCCCTTGAGATATCAAATGTGTTTGAAATTTTATTCTTTGATTTCAAAGTAAAAAGCGAAGTTTCAGGCGCTTTTTCATCATTAAGATACGGTGTATCATAAAGAATATTTTTAAGCTCAATCAAATGATTATCACCTGGAATAACGCTTAAAAGCCTGCCGCCGGGCTTAATTACACGGTAAAATTCCTTTTCATTAAACGGTGCAAAAAGATGCATAGCCGTGTCAATCGAATTATCGCAAACAGGAATATGGGCAAGATTTGCCACAAAATAATTATGCTCTTTGCGAGAGGTTGCGGCAAGGCGCACCATTTCCTTGCTGATATCAAAGCCGTAAAGCTCGCCGGAATATTCGTCATAATATCCCTCACCGCAGCAGATATCGAGAACGGTGCCGTTCAATTTTGAGTTGACATAATCACGTAAAAAGAAATAATATCCCTTTTGCAAAAATTCTCGTCTTGCGTGAGCCGACTCCCTGCTGTCACCCTTTTTGTCCCCGCTTTTAGACGTCAGCAAAAGATTAACATACCCCTGCTTTGCAAAATCAAATGAGTGATTATTGTCACATTTAAGCGTTTTGCCGAAAATATTTAATTTTTCACCGCAAACAGGGCAAGTTAAAATATTCATAAATATTACCTAAAATATTATCTATTAAAACGGGTAATCACTGGTGAGACTTCGAGAAAGTGAGATAAATTTCGTATTTTGCGAGCGGGTGCTGTACGTGGGTACTGCCCTCGAGCAAAAGACGGAAAGCGCCAAAAATGGCAAGGACTCGATGTCCTTGGTATTTTTACAATCCCTCCGAGTGCAACAAGTTGCACCCACCGTCTCGCCTCCCGGCTCGGTCGGTGCTTCTGCACTAAAGTGCAGAGGTCTCCACCGGAGACCCGCACCCTTAGCAATGGAGGCAAAAAGGTTTTTAAATTTATTCGGTGCGGTTTAGCCACTTTATCGAAAGTCTATAGGGCGACACAACGGTCGCCCCTACGTATAAATTTATCTATTAATGATGGAAAAGACGGATACCTGTCATTGCCATTGCCATACCGAAACCGTCGCAACATTCGATAACAGCGCCGTCACGAACAGAGCCACCCGGCTGAGCAATATACTTAACACCGGAACGAGCCGCACGTTCAATATTATCCTCAAACGGGAAGAAAGCGTCAGAGCCGAGAGCAACATTTGTCATCTTCTCGTGCCAAGCTTTCTTTTCCTGGGCAGTGAAAGGCTCAGGGCAAGTGGTAAAATATCTCTGCCATACTCCGTCTTTGAGTAAATCCTCATATTCATCTGAAATATAAAGGTCAATAGCATTATCAGCCTCGCACTTGCGAAGGCCGTCAATAAACGGAAGATTGAGCACCTTTTCATTATGGCGAAGCCAAAGATTATCAGCCTTATTGCCTGCAAGGCGGGTGCAATGGATACGGCTTTGTTGGCCTGCGCCTACACCGATAGTCTGTCCGCCCGAAGCGTAGCAAACCGAATTTGACTGAGTATATTTAAGAGTGATAAGCGAAATAAGAAGGTCAATCTTTGCAATTTCGGGAATATCCTTGACCTTAGTAGGCATATCGTCAAAAAGTGACATAGTAAGCTTAGCGTCATTTCTCTTTTGCTCAAACTTAATACCGAACACCTGCTTTGTTTCCATTTCCTCAGGCTGATAGTCAGGGTCCATCTTAATGATAAGATAATTACCTCTTCTCTTAGCCTTAAGAATTTCAAGTGCCTCATCGGTGTATGACGGAGCAATAATACCGTCGCTGACCTCTTTAACAAGGAATTTTGCAACGCTTGCGTCACATTCATCGCTCAAAGCGGCAAAATCGCCAAATGAAGAAACTCTGTCACAGCCTCTTGCACGAACATAAGCCTGTGCAATCGGAGAAAGTTCTAAATCATCAGGCACCATACAAACCTTGCGATCAACATCGCTGAGCGGTTGAGCAACTGCCGCACCGGCAGGAGAAACGTGCTTAAATGAAGCGGCACTCGGCAGGCCGGTAGCCTCCTTAAGTTCCTTAACAAGCTGCCAAGAATTGAATGCGTCAAGAAGATTGATATAACCTGCCGCACCGTTCAAAATTTCAAAAGGAAGTTCTTTACCGTCCATATGAATCCTTGCAGGGTTTTGGTTTGGGTTGCAACCGTATTTAAGCTTATACTCTGTCATCTTTACATCACCTTTCAGTAATTTATAATTTAGATATAATATTTTATACCATTACATTGAAAAATGCAATAGAGAATGATACAATAATTCAAGGTGATACAAAATGAACGGCATATTAGCAGTAAATCATTTCTTAAAAGGCGAAAAATATGACACACTTCACAAGCATCTTGCAGCTTCGGCAAAAAAGTGCGGCATTAATCTAAATATTAAAACGAACTTGGAGCTTGCAACGCAAAAGGCGCAGGCTGACTTTGTGCTGTTTTGGGACAAGGACATTAACCTTGCAAGAAGAATTGAAAAAAGCGGCGTTCCCGTTTTCAATTCTGCCGAAGCAATTGAAAAATGCGACGATAAAGGCAGAACATATATTGAACTTGACGGCATTGTGCCTCAGCCTAAAACTCTTATCGCCCCAAAATGCTATTTCAAATCAGATATGAGCGAATTTGTTGAAAAAGCAATTGATATTCTCACTTTGCCGCTTATTTTCAAAGAATCATTCGGCTCATTCGGCGCTCAGGTATTTTTATGCAATACTAAGGAAGAGATTTACTCCCACATAAGCGAAAAGCCGTTTATTCTGCAAAAATTTATCATCGACAGCAAAGGTCACGACAAAAGAATTGAAATAATCGGCGGAAAATTTATTTGTGCGGCTGAAAGAGAAAACAAAAACGATTTTCGTTCAAATGTTACTAACGGCGGAACAATGACGCCCTGTAAGCCGACTGAAAAGGAAATTGAAACAGCAATAAAAGCGTGCGAAGCCCTCGGCTTAACCTTTGGCGGAGTGGACATTCTTGATGACGGCAGTGTTTGCGAAGTAAATTCAAATGCACATATAATTAACATAATGAACTCAACAAAAATTGACATTGCGCCGTATATTTTTGAAACAATTAAGGAAAAAATCAAATGAGCGGAGTATTGATTTACAGCGAAAAGGAAGCAAAGCGCAACACCTTTGCGATAAATAAATTTAACGAAGAACTTGGCGTAACGCTTGCAATTAACGATTATGACGGCACGGCTGATTTTATAATCAACAGGACGAATAACTATAAAATTGCAGAAAAATTTGAGAAAAAAGGGATACGTGTTTTTAACCCCTCCTCCCTCTCAAAGCTTGCAAACAACAAGCAGCTTTGCTACGAATTTATGGAGAAAAACGGCATTGAAATTTTGCCGATAAACTACAAGGAAGTGCCTGCGGTTAAAAAGCCGATTGACGGCCACGGCGGTCAAGGGGTTGTGATGATAAATGAAAAAGAAAGCTTTGAAAGCGGATTTGTTTATCAAAAGCCTTGCGCCACTCTCGGCAAGGACTTGCGTGTTTGGGCAATAGGAAATGATATAATTACGTCAATTTTGAGGGAAAGCGATACCGATTTTCGCTCAAATTTCTGCCTCGGCGGCAGGGCAACACCTTATAAAATGAACGAAGAAGAAAAAAGCCTTGTAAAAAGAATTTTAAGCCTTGTTGAAAGCGATTATATCGGAATTGATTTTCTTTTTGACGGCGGTCATTTAATATTTAATGAAATTGAGGACACCGTAGGCGCAAGAATGGTATATGATAAAACGGATATCGACATAATAAAGCTTTATTGCAATTATATAAAAAAGAATATTTAGTATAAGAACATAAAAAAAAGAGCCTTCCTTTGGGAAAGCTCTTTTAATTTCAATCTGTATTGTCAGATTAGCCAAGTTCTGAGAAGTACTTGATTGTTCTAACCATCTGAGATGTGTATGAGTTTTCGTTATCATACCAAGAAACAACCTGAACCTCATAAGTGTCGTCAGCAACCTTAAGAACCATTGTCTGAGTTGAATCGAAGAGTGAACCATATCTCATACCAACGATATCTGAAGAAACGATAAGGTCTTCATTGTAGCCGAATGACTCTGTAGCTTCAGCCTTCATAGCTGCGTTGATAGCATCAACTGTAACTTCCTTGTCAGTCTTAATAACTGCTGTAAGGATTGTTGTTGAACCTGTTGGAGTAGGAACTCTCTGAGCAGAGCCGATAAGCTTGCCGTTAAGTTCAGGAATTACAAGACCGATAGCCTTTGCAGCACCTGTTGAGTTAGGAACGATGTTTACAGCACCTGCACGAGCACGGCGAAGGTCACCCTTTCTCTGAGGACCGTCAAGAATCATCTGATCGCCTGTGTAAGCGTGGATTGTGCACATGATACCACTCTGGATAGGAGCAAAATCGTTAAGAGCCTTAGCCATAGGAGCAAGGCAGTTAGTTGTGCAAGATGCAGCAGAAATAACTGTATCTTCAGCTGTAAGTGTGTCGTGGTTTACATTGTAAACGATTGTTGGAAGGTCGTTACCTGCAGGAGCAGAAATAACAACTTTACGAGCACCTGCCTGAATATGAGCAGAAGCCTTTTCCTTTGATGTATAGAAACCTGTGCATTCGAGAACTACGTCTACGCCAAGCTCGCCCCAAGGAAGGTCAGCAGCATTAGGCATTTTGTAAATAACAATTTTCTTGCCGTCAACAACAATATAGTTGTCTTCGCCTTCACCTTCGTGGAAATCAACAGTGTGACCCTGAGCAACATAGTTACCCTGTGATGAGTCATACTTAAGAAGATGAGCAAGCATCTTTGCACTTGTAAGATCGTTGATAGCAACTACTTCGTAGCCTTCTGCGCCAAACATCTGACGGAAAGCAAGACGACCGATACGGCCGAAACCATTAATAGCAACTTTTACCATTGGAAATTACCTCCGAATATAATTTAAAGTTTTATTGCTTTTGTGCATTATTTATTTTATACTGTTTGTCACCATTAATCAAGAAAAAAATGCAAATTTTACACTTTATACAAAAACAGTTAAATTTATGAGCACCTTATAGTTAATTTTTTAACAAACTTCATATAATAAGGAGTATATATTACCTTATTTATACCCTTAGTGTTGCAATTTGAAAAGAAATTTGTTAAAATTCATATTAATAAAAGCAAAGGACGATATATATGTTTGTAGATATTGCTAAAATTAAAATAAAAGCTGGCGACGGCGGCGCAGGTGCGGTTGCCTTTCACCGTGAAAAATATGTTGCCGCAGGCGGACCTGACGGCGGCGACGGAGGCAAGGGAGGCGACGTTGTATTTGTTGTTGACGACAACCTTGCGACTCTTGCAGATTTCAGATACAAAAGAAAATATGTTGCAAAAAACGGTGAAAACGGCAGAGGCTCACGCCAATACGGCAAGAAAGCGCCCGACCTTGAGATTAAAGTTCCGAGAGGAACAATAATTCGTGAAGCAAACTCCGGTGCAGTTATGGCTGATATGAGCAAGACTGACAGATTTATTGCCGCAAAGGGCGGTAAAGGCGGCTGGGGCAACATTCATTTCGCTACCCCTACACGTCAAGTTCCGAGATTTGCAAAGCCCGGTGTTCCGGGTGAGGAATGGGAAGTTTCACTTGAATTAAAGCTTCTTGCCGATGTCGGCCTTTTAGGCTATCCGTCAGTCGGAAAATCAAGCCTTATTTCCGTTGTAAGCCAAGCAAAGCCAAAAATCGGCGACTACCATTTTACAACTCTCGTGCCAAACTTAGGCGTTGTTTCTATGGGAGAGGGCAACTCGTTTGTTATTGCGGATATTCCGGGACTTATTGAGGGTGCAAGCGAGGGTATAGGCCTCGGTCACGAATTTTTGCGTCATGTTGAGCGTTGCAGGCTTCTTGTTCATATTGTTGACGTCAGCGGCAGCGAAGGCAGGGACCCGATTGAGGATTTTGAAAAAATAAACGAGGAACTTGTTAAATTCAATCCTGAGCTTGCCAAGCAACCGCAGATTGTTGCAGGCAATAAAATTGATATGGCAGAGCCTGAGCAAATTGAACGATTCAAAAAGTATGTAGAAGATAAGGGTTATGATTATTATTCAATTTGTGCGCCGATTATGGAAGGCACAAAGGAGCTTATGAACGCTGTTTGGAATAAGCTTCAAACTCTTCCGCCTATCAAGGAATACGAGGTTGAGGAAATTCCACTTGAAGCAATTGTTAAAGATGATAAAGGATTTAAAATTTCTCAGCCTGAAGAACATTATTTCCTTGTTGAGGCAAGCTGGTTTCCTAAAGTGCTTAAAGGCATTGATATTGAGGACTACGAAGCACTTCAATATATGCAAAGGGTATTAGAGAAAAGCGGAATTTTTGATGCACTGAGAGAAAAAGGAATTGAGGAGGGTGACGTTGTATCGCTCTATGATATAGAGTTTGAATACGTGCCTTAATTTAATATGAGATTTGTTGATAAAGAAGTAAATCCTAAGCAGTTAAGCCCGCTTAATTTAGCGTTTATCGGCGACTGCATTTATGAAATTCTTGTTCGTGAAACACTTGTTCTCGATGCAAACCGCCCCGTAAATGATTTGCATAGGGAAAGCGTTAAATTTGTATCGGCGAAAGCACAAACGGCAGCTTTTGAAAAAATTAAAGATATTTTGAACGATGAAGAACTTGCCGTTTTTAAGCGAGGCCGCAACGCAAAGGTAGGTCATTCCCCTAAAAGCGCAACAGACGGGGAGTACCACTGCGCAACGGGAGTTGAAGCATTATTCGGCTATTTGTACTTAAATAATGAGATTGACAGAATAAAAGAGCTTTTTTCTAAAATAAACTCTTGACATTCACCGCAACTTGTTATATAATCAATATCGCTGACGGGAGCATAGCTCAGCTGGGAGAGCATCTGCCTTACAAGCAGAGGGTCACAGGTTCGAGCCCTGTTGTTCCCACCAAATAAAAAAGACATCCATACGGATGTCTTTTTTATTTTATAGAAATGCATTTAGGGCTCGAACCTGTGACCCGTCCAAAGAAATTTCGTGTTTGAATGAATTTCTTTAAAATTCATAATAAACACTTCATTCCTTTCTCCTTTTCCCCAAAAAGCTTTTGCTTTTCGGGGACCCCCTATATCCAAATTTGACGAACGAAGCGAGCAACAAATTTGGCAGAAACAGTCCGGTGGACTGTTTCGTAGTATCTTTGTTTCTTATGAGAGCCCGTCATATTGTTTTCTTGTGCTAATCGGATATTTTAGCTCGAACCTGTGACTCGTCAAAAGAAATTTCGTGTTTGAATGAATTTCTTTAAAATTCATAATAAACACATTAGTTATCACTTGTGCTTCGCACAATTCACTCCTTTTCCCCAAAAAGCTTTTGCTTTTCGGGGACCCCGATTGAAATTTCGTGTTTGTAAAACGGGCGACCGATGGTCGCCCCTACGGTTTATTTCAAAATCTGACACACAACTGTACGGCAGATTTTGAATGATACTGAATCAGCAACGCCGAGGCACGGTTTATCCGCTTCATCAATAATTTACAACGCCGTCGAATAATCGACGGCGTTGTTTTTTGAATTTTTATGAAGATTAAGCTGCTTTGCGAGCTTTTTCGGCTGCTCTTTCAAGTGCAAGCTTATAATCTTTTTGGTCAGTAAATATTTCGTTTTTATAAGGATTTTTCTTTTGTTCCTTTGCACGCTTAATAATAGAAGCGAATACACATACATTAGCGACAAGAGCAATAATGGCAATTACGCCTTGCATTGTAGGGTCTGCGTTTGTTGGCGGAACTGTAGGGTCCATGTATCCGTCTGCATAAACGGATGTAAGAACCGAGAAGCGGCTCTTGTCTTGGAAAAGCGGAAATACCTGAGCAAACATACACCAAAGTGCAAGTGTGTTAGCTCTGTTTTGAATCCAACCGCCCTTATTCCAAAATGCATTTGCAAATGTAGGAGCAAGAAGAAGTGCAAGGCCGCAATACCAAGAGTGAGTTGGGAGATTATTATAAGTATATTCAAAGTTCCAAAGGTCATAAGCCAAAATATAGCACCATGTCATATCAGGCCACAGCATATCCTGCTTATTCTTTGAGGAATAGATACCCCACCAACCTGTCATACAGAAAATATTTATAATACCGGCGATACCGTTCACCCAGTTCCACCAGCCGCCATAGAGCCATACATTTTCAGACGAAAGCCACCAGCCGCCTGAAATTCCGCCCTTAATTGCCGACTCAAAGTCAGAACCGACTGCGATAAGAATGTTGATAGCGACGATTGCAAACGGAAACACCTTAAACCAATCTTTTTTGCCGATGCCCCATTTATACTTAAGCATCATAAAGCCGATACAACCTGCTGTTGCTGCATAAAGCTTTGCATAATGGAACCAGCTGTTCATATGAACATAGGTATCATTTTGAAGTGCCCAATCATCTCCCTTAGCCGCACCGATATAAATTGCAATGAAATATACCGTCAGTGCTGCCGGTAAAACAAAGAAGCAAAAAATTCCGCCTGCTTTTGTTCGCCTTGCAATTTCATTCATAACGACGAGACCGACAAAGACCATTACCCAGCCGAAAAGTTGCCAGCCGGCCATATCGCCGTAAATTTGGAATAACATTGTCATTTTCCTCCTCAAAAAAAGTTAAATAAAAATCATATCATCAAGGCAGAGCGCATTAATATGCTACCGTGCCTCAATTTCCTTTATCATAATTTCATTACCCGAAAGAAGATAGGTTTTTTCGCTTTGACAGTAAGGGCAAATTTTACCATACTCTACGGTTTTGTATTCGCCCTTGCAGCTTTCGCAATACGTTACTGCCGGGATAACTTCTACCTTAAGTTGTGCCCCATTCATAAGCTCACTCTTTGAGCAAGCCCATTTCCAACAATCCTCAAGATAATCGTGGAGCACACCCGAAACCTCGCCTATTTCAACCGTAACAGACGATACCGTTTTAAGCTCATTTTCCTTGCCTACATCTTCAATTTCGTTAATGATATGAAAAACTATACCAAGTTCGTGCATAATTAATCCTTTTTAGCCTTTTGAGCTTTTTTAATCTTGAAATTACGCTTAATCATATAAGGCAAAATTGCTTTCATCTTGTCATCTGAATTAACCATTGTGCTACATTCGGGATTATCTCTAAAAAGATGAATTGCATCAAATTCGCACTTGGTAGTACAAATTCCGCAGCCTATGCACTTATTTTCGTCAACAACGGATGCACCGCAACCAAGACATCGTGCAGTTTCTTTTTTGACCTGCTCCTCTGTAAGGGGAAGATGAGCATCCTTAAACGAAGATTTAGCGTCAATTTTTTTATTAATATTCGGGATTTGACGTGAGGAATTATCGTAACTGTCAACAAGGATATCGTTCTTATCAAGCATTATGAAATCACGTCTGTTTCTGCCGACTGTAAGGCTTGCGTTGAAATGAACAAACCTATGGATTGACTCTGCACCCTCTCTGCCGGCAGCAATAGCGTCAATGGCAAAGCGAGGGCCTGTGTAAACGTCACCACCGACGAAAATATCCTTTTGCTCTGTTTGATAAGTAAGACTGTCCGCCTGAGGAGCGTTACCTCTGCCAAGTTCTACCGCCTCACCGTCGATAAGATTACCCCATTCAATTGACTGACCGATTGAAAGATAAATATGATCACATTCAATTGTTTTGGTATCATTTTCGTCATACTGAGGGTTAAATTTGCCGTTAGCATCCTTAACACTTGTGCATTTTTTAAGCACAATGCCTGTCACCTTGCCGTTTTGCGTAAGAATTTCCTTAACGCCCCAACCGTTGTTTATTTGAATACCCTCGTCCTCGGTTTCAAAAATTTCCTCTTCGCTTGCAGGCATTTCCTCTCTGCTTTCAAGGCAGAACATACCCAAAACATCAGCGCCGCAACGCTTAGTTGAACGAGCAACATCAACGGCAACATTACCACCGCCGATAACAACGGTTTTATTGCCTTTAAGGTCAAGGTCGTGATTTTCGGCAATCTCGTGGAGAATATCAACAGCGCTCATAACACCGTCTGCGTCTTCGCCGTCAACGCCCGATTTTCTTGAGCCTTGACAGCCGATAGCAATATAAAATGCCTCATATCCATCCTTGCGAAGTTCGTCAAGAGTGATATCCTTACCGACCTCTACGCCGCATTTAATCTCAACACCAAGCGCACGAATAATGTCAATCTCCGCCTCAACAACATCCTTTTCAAGCTTATATGACGGGATACCGTAAGTAAGCATACCGCCGGGTTTTTCGTTCTTTTCAAACACTATAGGTCTGTATCCCGTAAGTGCAAGATAATATGCGCACGAAAGGCCTGCCGGTCCGCCGCCGATAATGGCAATTTTATTTTTAAACTCGCCCCTATTTGAAGGTATTACTTTTTTAGGAATATATCTTGTTTTACTGTCAAGGTCCTTTTGAGCGATAAAGCGCTTAACGTCATCAATAGCAACCGCTTCATCAAGAGTTGCTCTTGTGCAAGCCTCCTCGCATCTCTTATTACAAACTCTGCCGCAAACTGCAGGGAAAGGGTTATCCTTTTTAATAAGAGCCAAAGCATCGGTATATCTACCCTGAGCCGCCATTTTAAGATAGCCTTGAACTGCGATATGAGCGGGGCAGGCAGTCTTGCAAGGCGCCGTACCTGTATCGTAGCAATTAATTCTGTTTTTATCTCTATAATCAGGCGACCATTTTTCCTTGCCCCATTTAACTGCGTCGGGAAGTTCTTGCTTAGGATATGTAACAGCAGAGCCGTCTTTTTTGCAAAGCTTTTGACCGAGCTTAACAGCACCGGCAGGGCAAAATTCAACACACTTGCCGCAGGCTACGCAATCCTTAGCCTCAACCTTAGCCACATACGCCGAGCGTGACATATTAGGCGTATTGAAAAGTTGAGAGGTACGAAGCGCATTACATACCTTTACCTGGCAATTACAGATAGCAAAAATTTTATTTTCACCGTCGATATTAGTAATTTGGTGAACAAAACCGTTATCCTCGGCACGCTGAAGAATTTCCATAACCTTTTCACGTGTGATATAGTGGCCCTTATTTGTTTCAACAAGGTAATCCGCCATATCGCCGACACCGATACACCAATCCTCAGGGTCATCGGCGCAACCTTCGCCGCACATTGCACGGCTATAACGGCACGAACACGGGCCTGCCGCATATTTGCCGTCATATTTATCAAGCCAATGAGAAATATGTTCCACATCAGTAGACTGATTTTCCATTGAAATTGCCTTTTCAACAGGGATAACGTGCATACCTATTCCGGCGCCTCCCGGAGGCACCATCGGCGTAATTGCTTCAAGCGGAAGCTGAGTCATACGCTCAAAGAAATTTGCAACTTGCGGATGCTCACAAATATTATCCCATTTCATATTAAAAAATTCTGCGCTTCCGGGAACGAACATAGGAAGCATATATTGCTTTTCATGCTCCGGATTTTCCCAATTAAATTCAACAAGACCTACGTTTGCCATTTCCTTAAGAAGCGGCTCAAGATAAGCGGCACTTTTGCCCGTAGCATTTATAATTTCCTTAAGCTTCATACCCTTGTGTACCTTCATCTTAAGGGCAACCTCTGCCATCTCGTCTGTTACAATTGAAGCAAGGCCCCAATACTCAGGGTCGTTAACGGTAAGCTCTTTACCTACCTTTGGAAGCCACGGTAATTTATACAAAACTCTGTCTGTAATATGCTTGCCGAGTGCCAAAATCAACGGTCGTGCAGGCTCGTTTGAATGATTTTCATAATAATGCATCACCCTGTCATCGTACACCCTATCCTCAGGCGGCTTGACAGTATCGGATTTGTATTCATACTCCTTATTTGACATAGTATTCTCCCTCTAAAATATACGTCTTATGTCATAAATTACAATATCATTTTATATGTTTGTTAATTATTTGTCAATATACAAATAAAGGTAAAATGTCATATTCGGGAATGATTAATATTTAGTTTATTTTTTTATTCAAGGCTCTTTTAAACGCAAAAAGAGACGGCATTTCTGCCGTCTCCAAATGCTTTAATCAAAGTGTCAGATTAGTCTTTTCCACCGAAGCCCCAGTCAGTACCACCGGATGTAGTAATAACATCAGCTGTCTGAGAAAATTCATTAACCTCTGACACCGGCTTTGTATAAAGCTCTTTCATTAGGTGTGTCCTCCTTAATTTATCAAAGCTCGCCTCCACCCCTTAAGGCAGAGGTGAAAGCTTTGCTAAATTGTGTTAATTAAGCATTATAGTCGTAAAGTGATGCTTCTGAATAGTAAGTATGAACATTACCATCTGCATCCTTAGTAACTACGAATGCTCTTGCGCCGGCAACGCCTGTCTTTGCAGTAAGTCCGTAGTTCAAACCAATTTGTGAAGCGTTGGTGTTGTTATAAATAACTCTAACCTTACCAGGATTTGTACCTGATGCAGTATTGCCAACGTTTTCAAGTGTAAGGTCAGAAGCTGTTACATTCTTACCATATACGAAGCCCTGGCTAACTACTGTCTCATTATCAGCAACAGTACGTGTTGCAACAAAGAGAACGTCACAATCTGTAGCTGAAGGACGAGTTGTTGAAACGATAGCAACCTGAGTCTTAGAAGTGTCATCAGCCTTTGTAACTGCTGTGAGTTCGATATCCGAAGCACAGAAGAATGAGTATGATTCACCGTAACCAACTGTTGCGCCGTTTACTGTCCAAGATGTTGCGCCTGCCTTAGTAACTGTTACCTTAGCGTCATATGCAACATTTTCAGCCTTGCCAGTGTAGTCAGTGCCGTTAACTGTGATTGTTGCGCCTGCAGCCTTAACTGTGTAAGTCTGAGTAGCATCCTTTTCATAGATAGCTCTGATGGTCTTACCTTCTGTAAGAGCGGTAATCTCATCGTTTGTAAGAGCCCAGCCCTTGAATGTATAACCAGGATAGATAGGAGCAGTTGCAGGAACCTTAATGTTTGCACCGCTTGTTACTTCCTGAGTTGATACAACGTTACCGTACATATCAATGAATACAACTACGAATGTTGATTCAGCTGTTTCTGTAAATACAGGAGTTACCTCTGTATCAGCAACTGCTGTGAATGAATATGTTTCGTTAGTTGAAACGAGCTTGTTAGCAACCTTCCAACCTACGAACTCTGCACCCTTATTAGCCTGAGCTGTAAGAGTTACAGTTGAGTTAGCAAGAACCTTAGTAGTCTTACCGTTTGTTGCGTCCTCGCTGTTAAGAGTTGTTGTACCGTAAGCAGTCTTAGTAACTGTGATATCATAACCCTTAAGCTGAGGAAGAACCTTAGTTTCGAGAACCTGACCGCAAATTGTACAGCTTGTAACTTCTGAACCCGGCTTATCAAGTGTAGGCTCTGTTACAACAGGTTTACCCTTTGTGCAATCTTCTGTTACAACATTAGCAACTTCGTCATAGTTAGCGTTTGCTGTTACAGCAGAAACTGCCGGCCAGCTATAAGTTGTATGGCTGTGCTGTTTACTTCCTGCCGGTGTAGCAGTTGTATCAGCAGTATTTGTCTTTGGAGCTACAGGAGTAGCGCCTGCAGCAAGCTTCTGAGTATCAACTACAGTGCCTGCAGCATTTGTAAATGTGATTGTATAAACCTTAACAAGACCCTTAACTGCATCTTCAAGAGCAGTAGCAGCAGCAGTTACCTGTGCCTGATCTGTATAAGCTTCAACAGTAGCCTTAGCGTTAGCTTCAAGAGCAGCTGTTACCTTAGCATAAGATTCTGCTGTGTAATCGTCAGCCTTTACAGCCTCTGCCTTAGCAAGTGCATCATAGTAAGCTTTACCGTCAAGCTTAGCAAGATCTCTTACATCTTCGTGACCGCATACTGTGCATGTAGCCTTTTCTGTACCTGCCTTAGCGATTGTAGAAGCAGTTACAGTTGTGTAATCACCGTAAGTACAATCCTTAGTATCAGCAGTTGCCTTTTCAGCAAATGTGAATTCGCCTGTCTTTTCCCAAGTGTAAGTTGTTACTGTATGAGTACCGTTCTTATTATCCTTGGTTTCAGGAGCGGTGTTAGTAGGAGCTGTAGGAGTAGCGCCCTTATCAACTGTTACAGTCTGTGTTTTACCGCCGTTGAATGTGTAAGTATAAACATCTGATGTCGGAAGAGCCTCAAGACCCTTAACTGCATTTTCAAGAGCAGTAGCAGCAGCAGTTACCTGTGCCTGATCTGTATAAGCTTCAACCTTAGCCTGAGCATAAGTCTCAAGAGCAGCTGTTACCTTAGCATAAGATTCAGCTGTGTACTTAGAACCGTCAACAGCCTTTGCAGCATCAAGTGCAGCATAGTAAGCTGTACCGTCAAGCTTATCGTCCTTAGTCTGAGTATCTTCATGACCGCATTTAGTACATGTTCCTTTAAGAACAGTACCTGAAACAAGTGTATGCTTACTTGTCTCTGCATAAGTAATGTCACAATTTTCCTCAGCTGTAGTAGCAACCTCTTTGTAAGTAGTATCTGCAGTAGCAGCTGATACTTCCGGCCATGAGTAAGTTGTTACTTCGTGCTTATTATCGCTCTTATAATTTACAGCTGCAGCAGTATTTGTTGAAGGAACTGTTGGAGTATCGCCTTCTTTAACTGTCTGCGTATCAACAGTCTTGCCGTTGATGTCATTAAATGTAATAGTATAAGTCTTAGTTTCAGGTGTTGAATCCTTTGCATAATCTGTCCAAATTAATGCCCAGTTAGCAAAAGTACTTTTTGTATCGTCACCTGTAATAAGGAACAATTCAGGATTTGCAGCATTACATGAAGGTTCGCCTGTACCGTCGAGTGAAGTTCTGTAGTAAGGCTCAAACTCTGTACCTGCAATATCGGTATCAAATGTAAAAACTTCAGAAAGGTCGCAATCCTTAATTACTTCAAATGCATAAGTATAGCAAACCATACCGTACTTACCGAATTTTGGTGTGCCATCAGTACCAACTCCAAAGTAGTTAGAAGTTGTTTGGTTACCGTTTGTGGCAGCTGCGCCTGTAATAGCACCATAGAAAATGCCTTCTTCATTATTATAGGTTGAGCTATTAAACTGTATTGCATCTCCATAGTATGAAACACCGTTTTTAATTGCGCCCCTGGCAGTTGTATTAATTTTCCAATTATCACGAACCTTAGTAACAGTTCCCGGAGTGGACGCCTGAAGATATTCAGTGTTGAATTTACCCTTGAACTGACCGTTTTGAAGAGTGTCAAAACCGCCGACTTCAACTGTAATAGCAATACGCTGACCTGCTTTAACATGAGCAGGGTTTACAATATTACCTGCTGCTTTAACAGCTTCATAAGTTTTTGAAGCATTCACGCCATAATATTGGTTATTGTACTTCTTATTGTAATCAGCGTATGTACCGTTCGCTACGGCAGCTTCAGCATCTTGTTTTGAACCCAAGTTGGAAACTGTTGCAGCAACTACAGGCTTATAGTCATTACGATGGTCTTCGAGTCCACTGGTCGCATAATCTACGAATTCAGCACCGAAATCTACCGTACCAGCACTAGTGTCATCATTAGCATAGCCACGATATTCAGGAGTTGACTGAAGCTTTGAAAGGCTTGTATCTACGCCATCATCAACCCACCATTTTCTGTTCTTAGTAACAGTATAATCTGTTGAACCGAACATATCAGCTACACCATTAGTGGCAGCTAAAGCAGAAAACGGAACGGAGAATGCAACCATAAGAACTGCAAGAAGAACAGCTATTGCTTTTCTAAATGTCTTTTTCACTTAGAAATCCCCTTTATTTATTTTGAAAAAAATCACTTTATCTCTAATCCGTTATAATAATTGGAACCGGATGCACAAGCATAAACTGCTGTTGCATCGGCACCTGTTACAACGCCGTCACAGTTAAGGTCATAGTTTAAATCCGTTTGCTTTGAAGCAAAAAGATATACACTTGTTGCATCGGCAGCTGTAATTATACCATCCTTGTTAAAATCACATGCCATCATAGGAATAACCGCATTAGTAATATCGGCACCGTTTACGATAACGGTAACGTCATTACGAGCTATTGCATAATCAGACGAGATTGAAAGATAGTATGTTCCGTCCTTTAACGAATCAATAGAGAAAGCGTTTACACCATCTTTAAGAGATGATGTGGTTGTACCGACAAGCTCGGTACGAGCTGAATCTGAATATACGTTAACCGTATATTCACCGTAAACAGGACTGTTGGCAGTATTGCCTTTCGCATCTGTCATAATAACAAGCGAGCCGTTTACGCTATGACCGGTTGACGGTGAAACGTCACAGGTCATTAAATATAGAGAACCGGGATAATCGGCAGATTTGGTAACAAGAGCATACTCATCATCAAATCCGTCATTATAATTAACCATAATGTAAGTCTTATTTGGGTCTGTTGAAACCGAAATAACATCAGCGGCGTCGCAATCCTTTGCAAATGCAACCGAGAAGGTTGCAAGCAACGTGCCGTCTTTTGTTACAGATGAACAAGTGTCAGCATCTGAAACAAAGCCGAATACCAAATTAGAATCATTCGTTACGGTTCCCATCGAAGATACGCCGGCAACCTCATCAGAAAGAAGAGCCTTAGGCTCACTTTTCACCGATACATCCGAAGAATAGGTTGATGTAACCTGCACAACCGATAACTCGGTGACGCCCTCTAAATAAAAGCTGACGTCATATGTACCGGCAGGTAACTTATCACCGTCGTATTGTTTGCCGTTAGAATCTGTGTATGTGCAATAAACGTTCGGGCTCTCCGTTCCGAGCGCAGCAGCATACGAAGTACGAGGAAGGCACACAACAAGCGCAACAAAAACCAAAAACGCAAGTGTACCGAAAATAACACCTACTCGTTTTTTTGCAATTGTATTCATTGGTGTTACCTCCTTGTTGAAAAAAATTCGCTTAATTTGGGGAGAAGCAGAATCGCCGTGAAGGGCAAAGACAAAATCGGTCAGAAAACATAAAAATATGAAACCAAGCAACTTTGGCAAAAGCCACCGTGAAACATTAAACATTTACTAAACGAAACTGCCCATAGCCTCCCCGCCCAAAGCGGGCATAGTATATAAACGGCAAAAGCCGAATATATCAAGACAAAGCAAAGCCATAGCTCTGCTTAATTAAATGATAACACAAGTTATCGTAATTTTCAAGTAAAACTTCTTAGGGACTTTCGCCCCTAAGAAGTATAGAAACTAATATTACTTAATAGTAACATCAGGAAGTGCAATAGGTGATGATGCAATAGCAAAGACGGCTGTAGCATCCGCACCGGTTACCGAACCGTCACCGTTAAGGTCATAACGAAGATCGGCAGCCTTAGAAGCAGCTGAATATACAGCAGTAGCATCTGCACCGGTAATATTAGTGTCTTTATTATAATCGCATACAATCATTGCAATTGCAGGACCTGCAATATCAGCGTCACCAACAACAATGCTTACTGTACGTGCAAGAGCAAATTCAGAAGTAATTGTTGCTGTATATGTGCCAGGTGCAAGGTCAAGACTAATCTTGTTTGCAGTAGTTGTAAGGTCAAATGACTTATCAAGAACAGGAGCGTTTGCACTGTCATAAACAGTCACTTTATATGTTCCGTTTACGCCCTTATTGTTAGTAGCACCCTTTGAAGATGTTGCTACAACAAGTGAAGCAGTAACATTATGAGTTGACGGAGCCAATGACTCAACCGAAGGAACGATTGTAGTATTGCCTGTAACAGTAAGCTTATACGGGAATGCTGTTGCTGTATCGTCAAATGTAAGTTTGTCGCCGTTAACAGTAAGTTCAGGTTTAAGAGTATAACCTTCCTCTGCTGTTACATTGATTGAAACAACCTGACCCTTTTCTACAGCTACAGGACCTGAGTAAGCAACACCGTCGATTGTTACTGTAGCACCTGCAACAGGAGTTACAGTAAGCTCACAGCTCTCAAACTCGGTAAGACCGATTTCAGCTGCCTGAAGTTCAGTATCAACATTGTAAATCTTAGCAAGCTGAGCGTCATAGTTCTTACGGTCATTGATATTGAATGTGCCGGAATTCTTATACTTATAAGAACCGTTACCATAGTTAGCAAGGTCAACTGCGGCAGCAAGAGCTCTCACGTATCTGTTCCAAGATGCTGATGAGTACTTTGTTGCGCCTTCGTTAACAAGCTTACCTGATGCATCAAATGCACCAAAACGTGGGTTAGCTGCTACGCCATTCTTAGATACGGTTGCTTCAGTAGCAACTGTACCGTCTTCATTGTATGTAGCAGGTGTTGCCTTGAGCATTGAGTAAGCATTACCCGATGCGCACTTGATTTCATTTTCAAGCTGCTTGCCCTGGTAACCACGTTCAATAACTGCAGAAGCGAATATGTTAAAGAGTTTAACGTATTCTTTTGCCTGAACAGAAGATACTTCAGAAGCTGTGGTATAAGTAAACTTAGTACCTGCATTCTTGAGATCATTCATAAGCTTAGCAGCGTCAACATAAGACATACCGTTTCTTTCAACAGTCTTGCCTGTTGTTGCGTCAACGTAATCAACGTCAACTGTATACTGCTGTTCAGCCTTCTTTGCATATTCTACCATCTTATTATATGTAAGAATATCAAAGTTAATTTCCTCAAGACCGTTTCTAAGCTCAGAAATCTCATTGTAGAGTGTTGATGATGAGCTGATAAGGTGAGACTTAACTACGCTAAGAACATATTCAAGTCTGTCATTAGCCTGAGTAGCAATACCACGATTATCTACTGAATCCATCTCGCCTGAGTTAGGAATGAGCTGATACTCAGCTGATGGGAACTTACATGCCCAATTATCGCCTGAGTTGCACTTCTTACCTTCAGCATTTCTGTATACATATTGAACCTGATTATAAAGAGGCTCGTTATCTTTGTTTGTAGCCTGAGTAGTTGTCGGTTTCTGCCATGGGCCGCCAGGATATGTATCGAGATCCCATTTTGTAGCATACTTAACTGAGTTAGTAAGGTAATAGTTACCGTCCTGACCGAGTGTTACATTAGCCAATGCAGCATCCTTGCCATTCTTAACATCTGATGATGTAAGTGGCTTTGGTGAGTAAATAGGCATTGTACATTTCTCATCGGAATAGTAAATTCCCTTTACGCCGCCACTGGTTGCACCTGTTGTAGCGTCTATTGTGCCGCCGACATAAGCAGTTGCTTTAACCGATTCAGGGATTGTGTAGCTTACCTGAGTACCCTTTACAGTAAATGTTACTGTTTCGTTAGAGGTTGAGTAAGGAACGTATGCACGATCGCCTGTTGCGGAAGTTGTAACTGAAGTTGTAACTGCATACTCTGTTTTATCTGACTGAGTAAGAGCTGATTCAGCAGTGTAAGGAGCTGACTGAACGCTAAGTACATTCATAAGAGCATCCTTAGCCAAATCATAAACTGAACCGATAGATGCATCCTCTTTGAAGTCGGATGTTTTATAGTTAGCCATGATATTGGCAAGTTCTTTATAGTTCTTATCAAGTGAGCCGGCTGAACCGCTTTCACCGATAACAAGCTGGAAGCTGCCTGTCTTATAAGAACCTGAATTATAGAAGTTAACATTAACATCATAAGTGCCGGTCTTAACAGTAGCCTCACCGTCGAAACCAAACGGTCTGTAGTTATTAACAGCATTTGAACCAAATGTTTGCTTTGAGGTATTTATATAGATAGCATCAATACCGGTACCGAGTGTAACCATATTAAAGATGTTATCATAGTTATATTTACCACCGGTCTTAAGATACATTGTATCATAAATACCGCTTTCATTGATATGGTAACCGGCAATAATCTTAGCATCAAGTGCTTCCTGAAGAGTGAATGCAACGTGAGTTCTTGTTTCAATCTCCTTGCCCTCATTTTGCTTTGAAATGTTACCGATTTCCTCAGAAGTATAACCTCTGTAGTAGTCAACAGCATCAAGGCCGCTACCTGTAGAAGCGTTTGTATGGTTACGCTGCCATTCGCCGAATTCGCCTGAGCCTGCAGATGTTTCTACACGATAGTCATACATACCAATCTTAAGAAGATCACCTGTTGACTTATCCCAACGAGCAATAGCGTTATTTTCGCCGATATTTACTGTTGTTAAATTAGAATCATCGAATGACTTAGCTGCAGTAGTAAGGTTATTTGATTCATAGCCGGATTTTCTGTCAAAGAAGAATACACCGTCAATGCTCTTTTCCTTACTGCCGCCCTTCATAAAGAATGAATACTGAGCGATTTCGTTAAGCTTGTTAGAAGCGATAACCATCTTATCAGGATAGTTTGCAGAGATATTACCGCCGATACCTGTAAGAGAATGAACGGTTACACCGTTTTCTTCTCTGTCAGTGCCGTCTGTCTGCTGGAATGTAGAGTTGAAGTTATAATCAGCATCATAAAGAGCATTTCTGAAGCTTACTTCACTTGTAAGAAGCTTATAAGCTGTTACAGTATTGCCTCCATAAAGAACATTGCCCTGATCATCAACGATATCATAATTTACAACAACACGGCATGTGTTTGTTGTATCAGAACCTGAAACATCGAACGGAACTGAAATATTAATTTTAGCACTCTTACCCGGATCAATAGGAGTTGCAGGGAAATCTATTGTATCATCAGGCATTTCTTGGTTGTAAACATCATATTGAAGCACGCTTGTAATCTTTACATAGTAACGTGAAAGCTGAGTAGCCTTGCCGTCCTTGATGTACGATGCATTGATACCTACCGAGTTGTTTGTAACAGTAAGTACATCATCATAAGGTTCACCTGAAGTACAGCCTGTTACGGTGTTAGAACCGAACGAAGCAGTAGCCATCTTGAGCTGATGCTGACCAAGTGTAGTCAATGCATTAGGAAGGAAGCTGTTAACTGCCTGTACTGCGAAACAGATACCTCTGATAATAGAATCAGAGTAGGTCTTAGGACCGTTTGTACCGTATCCGCCGAACTCTACAAAGTTACAGATAAGCTTTTGGAATGCACCCAAGTTCTTACCGTCTGTACCTGCGAGTACCTTAACCTGGAAGAAATCATCAAACGGATGAGTAGTTGTAGCATCAGGAACGATTGTCTTAAAGCTCTGTCCGCTGTAACGTGCGCCAAACAATCCGTTAATGAGATCCTTAAGTAAATCATAAATTGTTACGACGATTGAAGTCTTTTGGATAGGCTCTGCAGAAACAATTGTAAATAACTGGTTAAGGAAGTTAGATACGCCGCAAAGACCTGTCTTTGAATTTTCTTTACCAATATCAAGGAATGAAAGAACAATGTTGTTCCAAATAAGTTCCTCTGAATTGAATTTAGCATAACCTGTACCCTGAAGTGTACCGAGAACAGGCATAAGCTTATTAGCTATTGCATTAATGTTTTCCCAAAGAGTATTCTTTGTTGTGATAAGGCTGTTGCCGTTTCCATCACAAATACCGAGGAGAGCACCTACGCCCATAGCTCTTTCGCCCTTGTTTACAGCCTTCTCCATTGCATGGTCGCCACCGTAGTAGCAAACTACAGAATTAAGAAGGTCAAAGAGTGTTGTTTTAGAATCAACAGCTGCTGACTCTGTCTTCCAAGTATTGCCGTTTTCGTCCTCAAGAGGAACGTAAGCCTCAATTACATAAGCAACTGCGTCACGAGCCATTGGAAGAATTGTGCCTTCAAGTGTTGCATTGATTGTTCCGTCGCTGTCAATCTTTACAAGCTTTGAATAATCCTTGTTAGGCATTGAGTATGATAAATACTCCTTAAGGCATACATAAGCTACTGCTTCTGCATCCTTACATCCGTCCCAATCAGAAGGATGGATAATTTTCTCAAGCTTGCCTGCGCCAAGATTTACCTGACCGATACAAGCAACGAGCATAGGAATCATTGCTTCTTCAAGATTCTTCTCTGTAAGAGCAGCGCTGGCGCCGTTCTTTGCGTAGAAAGCTTTAAGAATGTTAGCGTCTGTAGCGTCTGCTGTGTACTGAACCATCTTGCAAGCGTTGCCAACGAGTGTTGAAACGATTGACTTAATTGCTGCTGCGTCAATAGTTGCAAAATCACCGGTTGTTGTCATTTCAGGACGTGTGCCGATAACGTTGCCGCTCTGCGGGAACAAGTCCTTAACTGCTGCAACAAGTGCGTCATTAAAGCCTGCTACCATTGAGCTGTACTTTGAATAGCTATCGCTAAAGAACTTATCGAGGTTTGGAGTACCTGTTTCTGCAAAGTAAAGATTGATAGGACCTGTTGTTACTTTAAAGCCGTAATCAGCAAGTGGGCTGTATCTTAACTTAGCAAAAAGTCTCGTTGCGTCGATATCTTTCCAAGAACCTGTTGAGTTCTCGGCAGCTGTACGGTCATAAGTTACCGTCTTCTTAACATAAGCAAGGAAATCCTTTGCAGAATCAAACTTATAATCCTTATATACTGCATTTGCCCATTGATCGAGCTTAGCCTGTGTATAGTTTGCAGCAACATCATTATCATTCCACTCTCCCTTTTGGTCGAAGAAATAATAATAGTTGTTATCAAAGTTAGCGCCGTGACCCTTATCAAATCCATCATTTACGTGAAGGAGTTTGACTGTACCCTTGAGAACTGTATCCCAAGCAAGGTCAAGAGCTCTATAACCGAAATCAAAAAGATTATCGGTTGCCTTAAGTGTTACCTTTGTGGTTGATGCTGTTGCATAACCGTTTTTGTCAGGAGCACCATAAGCAAAAAGAAGAACGTTAAGAGGATTACCCTCATCGTCTTTAAATTCATCTGAATATATAAGGTTAGGGTCATAACCAAGCTTTGCAGCTGCAGTAGCGTAGTCAGAACCGCTTGCCTTCATTTCAGCTTTAATCTTCAAATAACGTGTAGCCGATGTATCCTGAATTGCTGTTTGCGAATCAGCATCTGTGTATTCTTGATTATATGTAACAAGTACGCTAATCTTATCAAGAAGTTCTGTTGTGAGTTTATTAATAAGCTGGTCATCATAAACCCATGTTGCAGTACCGTTTTTGAAATTATTAATTTCATCTTCCGTATACCAATTAGTATATTGGAAAATAAGGTTTTGAGCAACATTGTATACTAAGTTTGTTTTATACTTTGTATCTGTAAAGCCCAAAAGATTACCTATGATTTTATATACATCAAGGTTTGCAACGTTACCGAGAGTACCAAGGGTAAAGTTACCTCTAAGCACCTGACCTAAAATATCAGCGCCGTTATAATCGCAAGAAAGGTTTTGGAAAATACCGATTACCCTTCTTAAAATATCGGTTGAAGATGCAGTTTCTCTTGTGATATTCCAATCCTTAGTAGCAACAGCCTTAAAGTTAAGGTTGCCGGCATCACCGAGTAAGTTACCATATGAGTCAAGAAGAGAAGCAACACCCTGAAGTGTATAGAAAATTTCATCAACACTGTGAGTACGTACCGGAATGTCTTTTTTAATAAGACCAAAAGCATTAAGCTTAAGGGTACGGCTGTTGCTGTCCCATGTGATATACTGGGTAATACTTGATGGAAGGTTTTCAAGAAGCTTATCAATCTGCGGACCGTATTCGGAAAGCATCAAATCAGCATAGTCAAGTAAAGCTGTAGCTACCTGTTCATCGGAAAGAATAGCCCACGCCAAATCGTTATATTCGATTGACTCGTCGGCATACGTCTTTTCACTGCTCATAGTATCAGCATAAGCAGTTAAAGCACCGGTAAAGCAGGAAGCTGCCATAAGCACTGCCATAAATAATGCCAGAAGCTTATGTGAAAACTTTTTTGCCTTCGTTTTCATTTTTTACCTCCATTAAATTTAAAATTAATTGAATAATAAAGTGTTAACATATTGCGTGGGAGCCTGTCACAATCTCTGACCATCAGGCAATCTGAATTAGACTGAAGGTCGGCAAAGCCAAACCGTTGCACCAAAAACTGCGCAATATGTGCTTTAAACACATTATAATTATTACATAAGGCAACAAAAAAGTCAATAAAGACAAACGACAAATGATATTTTTGTAACAATGTCCAAAAAAGCAAACTTATTTTTGACACCTTGCACAAATTATTAACTAAAAGTTTACAATTTGTTTATAATTCGGCTCCAAAAAACGCTTGATTTTCCGCAAGTAAAGCTATGATACTTTACACAAAATTTACATTTGTAAAGATGTTTGCCTTTACAAAGCGAACAGAATTTTACTCGACTTTATATGGATTATATTACGTTTTACAGTCAATTTTCTGTCGAATTATGTTTGTTAGACTTTTTATGTTGTATTGTCTATTTTGCAACTCTCTATCGTCAAAAATCAATGCGAAAATATGTGAAAATTCACAATAAATTCAAAATATGTTATAAAATTATTGACTTATAAGTTTTTATTTGTTATAAATATATTGTATTTGTTAATACGCGTGTGGATATCCTGCGCCTAAAAAGCAGTTTTTTGTGTAGAAACTGTGAACAAATACTGCTCGGCGCATTATCCAAAAAATGCGTTACCATACGACAAGTTCGTAAATCATATGTAAAGGAGAGAGAGATTTATATGAGAACGAGCAAAAAGATACTCAGCTTTTTCTTAGCTGTAGTAATGGTCGTGACCACATGCTCGGTTGGATTTACTGCGTTCGCCAAGAGTAATGACAACCCGCTTTGGAAAACGACAAGTGTTGACGCCGATTCGGCATTCGACACACTTAACAAATTGGCAGACCAACTGCCTTCCCTTCTCATGGGCATTGAGGCAATAAGCAAGCCTGTTTATGAAAAGGGTGCTAAAAAGTTAGGTAAGACCGCAGCGGAACTTACCACCAAAGAAAAAGAGCAAATCGCAAGTGAAACAACACTTCAGGATTTACTCGGCATATTGCAGCCGACTCTTATCGGCGCACTTGCAAAGACAAGCCAGTCAGACTTTGTAACAAGTTATATTCAGAAAGGTATGGGTAATCCTGAAGATTATAACTACTTAAGCGGTTCAACGGGCGCAATTGATTATTTTTCACTTACTGCCCTTTGCTTAAAGTACAAAGACAACAAAGACTTATCTAAAGACACAAGAAATCAGCTTGACGAATGGTTATACGGTAAAGAAAGCGAACGTACCGTTTCAGGCTACAATGCCGCAGGTCAAACTATCAAGTTCTCAACAAACAGCCTTTGGTATTTAACTGACCTTTATGCTCAAAAGATAAAGCAAGGTACAGACAGTGATAAGGTAGAAGCAATTGCTAAGCGTTATACCGAAGCTGTAAAAAGCGGTGCTGTTGAAACAGTTAAGCTTAACGGCGAAGCTATCGGTGACACTTATGATACTGCCACACTTTACCAGTTGAAGAACTTTGATTTTAAGCTCACAGCTGATGAGCAAGCCGTTGTTAACAACTATATGGGCACACTTAACATTAAGTATGCAACATACGGTATCAATGTTAAGCTTAACGATTTGGCTGACGTTATTTACTACGACTTCGGTGTCGGTCAGAGCTTCATCTCAGCAAGCGAATTTATCAGATTGATAAGCGACGGCGGTGCAACATTTAACCAAACAGTTGACAGCACATCGCTTTATCAGGTTCCTATGACATTTAAGGGCTTCACAGTAAGCGACACTGAAAACAATGTTTATGACACTGTTAAGGAAATCGCAAGAAAAGCTGTTGCCGCTAAATTAGGTGTTGCCGAAGATGCTTCTTTCGAGACTCTTGCACAAAAAGAGGGCATGACAACAGATTACCAAATCGAGTCATATATCGAATATGTAGTAGGCAACACTATTATGACCGATTTGTGCAAAAAAGCACTTATGAACGGTAATGTCGACACAACCACTTCTCCGTATTACACTGATATTCTTAAGGGTATGGTTGTACGTTTCGGTAATAACGGAAACGGCGTTGACCTCAACAAGCTTAATTCCGAAATCAATGCTAAGCTTCCAAAAGGATACGATGCAAATTGGCAAGAGGGTGACAGTTTCTTCATCAGCGATGACGAACTTACTCAGTTGCGTGCGTTCTTCTCCAGCGTCGGCGCTACAAACAGCACCACTAAAGTTGTAACAAACTACTTTAAGGACGGCGAAGTTACCTTTAACGATAAATTTGGCGACAAAAAGAACAAGACAGTAATTGTTCCTGCTTCACTTAAAGGCAGTTACACTTCGGAATTCTGGTCTCTTATTGCAGCTAACCAAAAAAATAATTCAACAAATTACATGAATTTGTTGAATTCATTTGCAGGCGACTATGCAAGAAACCGTACACATATTGACAAAACAAAATACTTGCCTGTTAATTCACTTGTTGATGCTTCACGTTCAGACGCAGGTGTCGGCATTAACGCACTTAAGTCTGACTCTGTAACTAATTCAAATAATTACAGCAAGTCATCAATCAATGAATGGGTTGCTGCTTCTTACGACTACATTGTTACTAAGATTGCATCTGAATACTTAGGCGTTGATACAAACGACCTTGGCACTAATAACACTACTTATACATACAGCTATAAGTATTCTTTCAAATTCCTTCTTAACGTTCAGATCGTACTTGATGATATTGTAAAGAAAAAAACTTCTCAAACTTCAGGTATCGTTCTTACCGACGCTCAAAAGGAAATTCTCAACGGTAAAAATGTTGACCTTACAGGTTCGGCAGGTACCGAGATTACAAACCTTATTCTCAACAACACAATCGGCGATATTGTTGACCCTAATACAGAAATGGGCAGCGTTGTAGACAGCGTTCTTAAGTCACTTCTTAAGACAAAAGTAAATCTTCAGGACGCTCTTACAGATGTTTGGAAGAATCTTGTTAACGACCCGATTAAGACAGTCGTAAACCTTCTTCCTTTACTTACAGTAGTAATCAACGAGCTTCTTGAGCCTATTCTTTTCTCTGAAATCGGCAATTCGCAAAGAAATAACCAAGAAGGCTTCCTCTATGCTGTTGTCGGTGATGGATTGCTTGAAAAAATGAATGCATCATCAGGCTCATATATCGGCATCGGTCAGCTTGCTTGGGACCTCAACGCTATGCTTCCTCAGCTTATGCATTGGCTCCAGAGAGACGGCAAGTTTGAGGAATTCGGCGGTACTTATTGGAACGGCGGCAATGAAAAGACGGGTTATCTTTCTGATTTCTCATCTAATTATGCAACACCTACCGACTTCTCTGCCGGTGACATTATTGCAACTCCTAACTACGTACTTAAGTATGACAAGGTTGTAGATAACTATGGTAAAGCAATCACATATACAAAGAACAGCGACAATTCTTATACCTATACTTATAATGGCGTAAGCGGTTCTCTTGCAGATGTACTTGCTAACGTTTCAAGCACTACTAAGTTTAACGTTAAATACACATATGAAGCAGGTGTACCTAAGATTACAGGTATTTACATTGCCGATAAGGCTCTCAAGTATGCTAAGCTCAGCGACCTTGAGGGTATCCTTAAGAAAGCAATCACAGCTTCAAACGGACAGGTTGGCGCAGGTCTTTATGAATTGGTAACAGAAATTGCTGGCCTCTTCACTACTGCAGTTGACACATACGTTAGCACTCCTAAGTACAGAGACCAGGTTAAGGGCCATGATGACGGAGGAAAAGTCATCAACTCAGGTCTTAACAACATTATGGTTGCAATTCCTCAGCTCTTTGACATTATGGAAAACCTTGCAGCTGACAAATACGGCGTAAGCAAGGATGCATGGACATATTGCTACAAGGGCAAGATTGTTACGGATTCAAACGGCGCAGTAAGCAACTCTAAGATGACAGAGTTCAAGGATTTTGCCGCTAATCCAAACCCAACAAAGATTTTTGACTGCTTTGTAGGTGTATTCGTAGAGGATTGGCTTGATGCTATTCTCGGTCTTGTAAACAATGTAATAAGCTCTAAGGGCAGTGAATTTGAAAAGAACCTTCCTATTATCACAGGTCTTCTCAATTCAGTAGGCGGTTTCACCGAAACAAGTGCTCTTACAGACCTTTTCAACAGTATCTTCCAGATTACACGTGACAGCAAGTACAGCTTCACATTTGAACCGCAATCAAGCGGATTTGTAGGTCTTGACAGAGATAACGCTTACTTCCTTATTACTAATGTAAGCAAGCTTGTTGACGTTGTTAAGGCACTTATCAATTCATTCAAGTCAAATAACAACAATAACAACAATAATAACAATAACAAGAATAATTCATCTCCTGCCACTACACAGGCAGTTGCAACTCCTAACTCTTCAGTTGATATTTCAGCACATAAGAGCAGCGATATGAAGAACGTTGATGACACAATAGCTAAGCTTGATAAAACATTGTCATCTCTCCTTACGGATTCAAGCATAAACGGCTATTCAATCAACAAGACAAGTAACATTATTGTCGGCGTAATTTCATTACTTTCAAATTACATTGGTGCAAATGCATCAAACGCAACAATTGATTTACTTAATACCTATTTATATTATCTTAATGGCGAGGATGCACGTACTCCTAATTCAAATGGTAACGTTAATCCTAAGGATATCTACACAAACGAAGGTCTTACAACAGTAGTAGTAAGAACCTATGCTCTCGTCGAAACACTTGTTGCAGGACTTACTGACAAGTATGCATACTCTTATACATATAATAATGGTAATGCCGACGTGACAGCAAAATACAATCTTATCAGTGAAGCAGTCAACGGACTTATTTCTCCTGACTCATTATCTGTAAGAATTAAGGACACAGGCATTAAGGACGCAAGCAAGAAGCTTTCTAAGCTTGACAGTTGGAGTGACGCAGTTAATGACAACGGTACTCTTAACGTAAGCATTAATTGGGGCATCACAGCAGGCAACAGAGATGAATTTATGACAGGTCTTTCAACCTCACTCAGACTTCTCACCTCTATCCTCGGCGTAGTTCTTATTGATACAGGCATTTATGAAAATGCTCTCTACCCTGTTCTTAATACAATAGCTCAAAAGACAGGCATCACAGTTGATACTCCTACTAAGTTTGCAGATAAGAGCAATCCATACCGTGATGAAGTATTCACCGGTATTGTTAATCCAATAGTTTCACTTCTTGACAAGTTCCTTGAAAAGCCTGCAACAACATTGCTCAATCTTGTGTCGGCTATCGGCGTTGTATTAGACGATACAACAACTCCTACACTTGCTTCTGTTGTTTCAAGCGCAGTTAAGGCTATTGCAAACGAGCTCAACGGCGCAGCCAACATTCTTAAGATTAAGAGTGATAAGCTTGGTGCCGCATCACCGTCACTTGCAGCGCTGCTTGAAGGCATCGTTTCTAAGACGTTCGGTGATTTAATCACAGTTAACGACAAGCAAGAGCTTGGACTTAAGGTTAAGGGCTATGCTCTTTCAGGCAACAACATTATTCCTATTATTAATACCCTTCTTGCAAAGACAGGTATTAAACTTAACAACATTAATTGGAACAAGCTTGGCAAGACAACAACTCCTGCTCAAACACTTGTATACGTACTCGATTATGTTGTTGAATTTGTAAAGACAAATAATAACCTTTCCACAATCATCGGTTTGATTATGGGCAACAACAAGGTAAGCTCAGGCATTAAGAAGCTCATCAAGTATATCGAAACAGGTAAGCTTGACGGTATGGGACTTCTTAAGATTGTAGGCAAACTTCTCGACTTCACACAGTCACCTACAGAAGTTTATTGGGCTTACAGCAAATACAAGGGAACTTCATTAAAGTTCAAGTACCCTGACGGTATTTCTTCTTATGATGCCGAATCAGCTATCACCCAGCTTGACAGTGCAGTTGACGCAGTTATGGCTCTTCTCACTAACTTCGGCGTAGTTGACGCATCAAATCTTAAGGGTGTTGTAAGCGGTTTGGTATTTACAAACGCTAACCTCACTTCACTTGCTAAGGCACTTTATGGTGCACTTGACACAAAGACTATTTCACCTTATCTCAATATGGCAGGCATTACTGTTTCACCTAAGGGCGTTGCAGGCTTACTTATGGATAAGAGCTATGGTAAAACTTATTCTTCAGCAGCTAAAACCCTCAAGAAGGTTAAGAGCTGGAAGAAGGTTAAAACAATCAACTGGGGCTTCAAGGATGGCTCCGCAAAGGCTGAGCAGGGCTTCGTACATGCACTCGTTGCAATTCTTCGTCCTCTCAACAGTGTTCTTAACGTATTCCTTAATGAAGGAAAGATTGATCTTAGCAATATCACAATTGCAAAGGCTTCAACATCTCTTGATATTAAGGGAAGCGACGGCAAGGTAGCAAGCAAGATTGCTCTTACCTATGAGCTTAAGAAAGGTGTTCTTACTCTTACAGCTAAGGATTCAATGAATGCCGACTCTAAGCTTTCAACAATTAAGCTTGACCTTAACGCACTCAATGTCGGCGTAAACGGCATTAACGGCTATGAAGGTGCAATCGTTCCTCTTCTTGATGTTCTTCAGGTAAGCAACAGCAAGATTAAGACATTTGCACAGTATCAGAAGGATTGCAAGAAGGCTAAGGATAACGTACTTCTTGATGTTCTTAATCCTCTTATGAGCTTTGTTGACCAAGTTCTCGACAAGCCATTTGAAACAATTACATCAGTTCTTCCTAACCTTGCATACTTCATTGATAACAACGGTATCGGCCAGCTTCTTGATAATCTCCTTGCTCCGATTACAAACATTGTTAAAACTGCTAAGTCAGCAGGTTTAGATGTTGATAAGATTATTTCAGCGGTTCTTGGTAAGGACCTCGGCAAGTATTTAACAAGCTTGCTTAAGGTTAGAGGCGTTAAGCTTAACATTAAGCTTGCAGACCTCAAGTCTTGCAACATTCAGGACATCGTTGTTCCGCTTATTAACAGCTTACTTAAGAAAACAGGCATCAAGCTTCCTGATTTCAAGTGGTCAACAATCGCTGCTCACGGCAAGGTTGTAACCTCTAAGTCACAGGCTATGAATGCCGAAGGCAAGTTCACTAATAAGGAAGTTGTTGCTGACAAGGGCGAGGTTCTCGTTGCAGTTCTCCGCTATGTGGCAGACACTCTTATTAAGAACGCTAAATCAATCAAATCACTTGTTTCTTCAATTGACGCTATTAAGAAGAACAGTATGCTCAAGTCAATCATCTCAAGTGTATTCACTACAATCAGCATGGCTGAAAAAGATGATATCGTTCGTGCAGTATTCTACTTCTTAACAGGCGAACCTACTAATGCATTCTGGGATTACACCGCATATAAGACAGGCTCATTCGACTTCTCATATCCTAAGGGCGTAGACGTTGACTTCCTTAAGAATCTTCCTCCTATGCTTGACGGCCTTGTTGGCAGTTTAATTAAAGGCGGTCTTAACAACTTAATCGGCGGCCTCCTCTTCAAGGATGACATTGTTAACTCACTTCTCACCGGTCTTTACGGTGCAATTGAAAAGGTTAAGGTTGGCGACGGCTCACTCGTTTCCCTCCTTGCACAAACAGGTATCGACTTCTCAACAAGCAATGTTGCTAAGCTCCTTACAAACGAAGCTTACGGCAAAACTTATGCAGCTAATGCAAGCGTAATCGCTAAGGCAGGTTCTTGGTCAAAGGTTAATACATCAGCTCTTAAGTGGGGCGTTAAGGACAGAGATACATTCTTCCATGCACTCGTTGCAGTTCTTCGTCCTGTATTCGGCGTACTTGATGTACTTCTTAATGACGCATACCTCGGTCTTTTCGATATCGTAAGAATCCCTGGTTCTAACGGTTATACATCATCAATCGTTCCTCTTATGGAAGCATTCTCAATGTATAACGTTAAGACTCAGTATCAGTACAGAGAAGATATGAAGAAAGCTTATGATAATGTTCTTCTTGACATTATCAATCCTATCTGGGATAAGGTTGAGGATATTCTCAATGCTCCTCTCGAAACATTATTTGAAATGCTTCCAAACCTTGCACTCTTCATCGGTAATAACGGACTTTGCCAGATTCTTGACAATCTCCTCACTCCTATCTCTGCACTTATAGACGCTGTCAAGCCTGTAGTTGACCTCAACACTCTCTTACCTGCCCTTCTTAAGGCACTTAAGGTTGACCTTAACTCTCTCCTCGGCAAGATTGGCGTATCAAACTTCAAGCTTGATATCTATGATATTAACGCAACACTTAAGCCGCTCCTCGGCGCTGACGCTATCGTTCCTCTTCTTAATAACATTCTTGGAATGATTAAGATTAAGGGCACACCGCTTGGAATTAAGCTTAACGACATTAATTGGTTACAGCTTGCAAGCCACGGTAAGGTAATTACCGACGCATCACAGGCTGCTACCTACGGCACAAGAATTTACGTTAAGGGTAACTCTTCAGAAACTCTCATCGCAGTTCTCAGCTACTTAATCGAAACTGTAAACGCAGGCGACAACTTCAAGAAGATCAGTTCACTTGTAACCGGTCTTGTAGGCGGCAACGAAACAGTTTCAGGTGTTGTAGACCAGGTACTTCCTGTTCTTAAGGGTGATACCGATACGGTTATTGCTTCACTTGTTGATTTACTTCAGACAATGTCATAAACCTAAATCTGCAAACCGAATAAAAAATAAAAACGGGCAACTCTTCGGAGTTGTCCGTTTTGCTTTATATTGACTATTTGTTATTTTTTAGATATAATTTATTCAAAAAGCAACATAAAAACATTAATAAAAAATAAGCACTATACAAAATAATACTTGCGACAATCATCAATAAATCACAAAATAACAAAAGGAGCAAATTAATGTTTTCAGAAAAAGAAGTTTTAATAAAAATAATATTTATTTTTGTTAAAAGTATTATTATTTTGTCACTTTATCTGCATTTTGACAAACGAAATAATATTAAAAGAAAAACTATTGAATATCTTTCAATTTTTATTTTCTGTGATTTATATATTGTTATTGATGTAATTAAAAAATTAAAATCAAAGAGCCGTACTACGCAAAAAGCACTTATTATAGTTCTAACGGTATTGCTGATTGCTAATTCTGCGGCAGGTTCTGTTAATGCCATATATAATAAATTGAGTGATATTAATTCCTCCTCTACCGAAACGGTATCAAAATACTATGACCGAAAGGGTATTGAGTACAACGAATTGGAAGACGTGGTATACTATACCGAAGACGGTGCGGAATTTAAGTATGACGCTAAGAAATCCGAATATGTTTGCATTGTCAATACAAAGGAAAATAAATATAACCCCCGGTATGACAGTTTGTTTACATATATCGACAAAAACGGCTGGATAGTCTTTTCCGACAATATACTTGATTTTGATAAAAGCAAAGGAGATTTCGGTTTTTACGATAAAAATACAGATGAATATTATGCCGATATTCACGCAATACGTTGGAACAAAAACGGAACGGTTTATTGGGATTATTAAACAAAAACTCTAACTCATAAAAATCAAACGAATCGTTTAAACAATATCATTAAATATTAATCGTTGTTATAAAAGTAAAACTATGGCAAGGGAATTTCTCTTGCCATAGTTTATTTTCATCTATACGTCTTTTATCGCCATATCATTTTTCACGTTTTTATAATAAAATTCTTGTATTACAATATAAAATAAGATATAATAAATACGAATTATATCTTTTACTTGGTGGTGATGTTATGTTTCTCGGCAAAACAGCCCAAGGAAGAGTTGTTAAAACTATTAATTCTGTCGATGAGAACGGTTATGTATATCCATTAAACTTAGTTCAAATCAAGGGATACAAAAACCGTTACGCTTTTGTTATGGGAGTGACTCACACGGTTTGCAATTTCGACGGACGAATTATAGCGGCACTCGTTCCTAAAGACCCGGAGAACACGGATTTAAAAACTATTTGGATTATGGCGTCAAGAAGTTCACGCTACATTAATCAAGACATTTATCAATACATTGATGTTAAAAACGATTTTCCCGAATATGAACTTGTCTGCTACTACGAATCAAGCGCAGGCGCAGTAGTATACAGGAGCATTAAAGGCAAGCTTCGCTTTTTGCTTATAAAAAATAAACGCTCGGCGAATTGGGGCTTTCCGAAAGGTCACCTCGAAATGGGTGAAACAAAATACGACGCAGCAAGAAGAGAAGTTCTTGAAGAAACGGGGCTTCACATTAAAATTCATCTCGGCTACGAGGGTATATCGAAATATACGCTTCGCAATAATGTTGACAAAAAAGTTTCTATATTCGTTGCAACGACAGACGATTTAAAAACAACAATGCAAGAGGAGGAAATTGACGATTACAGATGGCTTGCATACGACCAGGCTATGGGTCACCTCTCATTTGAAAATGATAAAAAAATACTGAGGGAAGCCGTTGATTTTCTCATTAAGCAAAAGCTTATTGTAAATAAAAACACTCCCACTGCGCAAGCTATTGACAGAGAAATTGAACTTAAAGAGCAAGAGCGCAAGGAAAGAATAGCCGAATACAGGCGCCAAAAATGGATTGAACAGCAAAACAAGCTCAGAGCTCAGCGCTATTATGAAAAGCACAAAGAGGAAATTGTGCGCCAAAAAATAATAAAAAAGAGAAAAAGAAATCAGGAAAAAAAGCGACTTCAAAATGCGGCAAACAATAACGTTAATACTCAAAGCAAAAATAACGAGTCGCAATCAACTGCAGATAAAAAGCAAAATACAACAACCGACAAAAAGGAGAACTGATATATGGTACAGGAATTTTGCAGAAACTTACAAGAGTTTTTAACAGCACACGGAATACCCGATTGGCTTGTAGTGTTTATTATTTCAGTCTGCCCTATCTTGGAATGCAGGCTCGGAATGTTTACAGCCATTGTGCTTTTGCAAATGAATCCTTTTGTAGGATTTATTATCAGCTTTTTAGGTAACATTTTACCTATACCGTTCATACTTTTATTAATCAATTGGATTTTCGATTTATTAAAAAAAGTTCCCGGAATAAACAAGTTTGTTTATTGGCTTGAGGACAAAACGCTTAAAAAGCGAGATAAAATTGATAAATACGGAATTTGGGGGCTTTTGATTTTCGTTGCCATACCGCTTCCGGGTACAGGTGGCTGGACGGGTGCGCTTCTTGCATCTCTTCTCCATCTTGATAAGAAAAAGAGCTTTTTTGTGATTTCGCTCGGTGTATTTATTGCCGGACTTATTATGACTGTTTTAAGTCTTGTTGTCGGCAACGCAGTTTTCAACTGATATGGATAAGGAATATGAGGTTTTAATTGACCTTTGCCGCCACTATTTAAACGGCGACAAATTTATTTTCGATACAGACGTTAATTATAAAAAATTATTTTTATATGCAAAGGGGCATAACCTTTTAGGTGTATTGCACTGTGCACTTTTAAATGCAAAGAATAAAAGCGATTTGCCCGAAAACTTCTTAAATGCGCTTGAAAATAAATTTTTTGATTTAATTTTCCTTTCAAACGCTCAGATTAATATACTGGAAGATGTTAAAACGCTTTTTGCGTCGGCTCAGTGCCCGTATATCACGTTTAAAGGCGCAACACTCAGAGAATACTACCCCGTGCCTGAAAGCCGTGCTATGGGCGACATAGACGTTCTAATCAAGGCTGAGGACAGGGACAAGATTAAAAAATTGCTTATATCTAACGGTTTTGACTGTGTTAAGGAAAACGGGCCGGTTTATAACTATGTCAAAAACGGTGTTCTGCTTGAGGTACACACAAAGCTTATAAGCTGTTATGATACAGAGCCGTTTTGCAGCGCTTTTGATTATGCAAAATTTGACGGCTTTGACGGAAAATTTGACGACAGCTTTCATTTTGCATATTTGATTGCCCACATGGCGCACCATTTCAAATTCTACGGAGCAGGAATTAAGCTTATACTTGATTTAGCCGTAATGCTAAAAACTGCAAATATTGATATTCAAAAGGTGTTTGAATATTTAAGCGCAGTTAAACTTGAAAAATTCGGTAAAACCGTTTTGACCGTTTGCCACAACTTTTTCGGCGAAGGTTATGATTACGCAATTGATACGAAAAATGTTGAAAAATACCTTTGCGACTGCGGTGCATTCGGCAATGAGAATGAAAACAAGGGCGTTACCGTTGCAAGGAGAGAGCTTGAAGAAGGGAAAAAATATTCGCCCTTTATGGCGAAACTCAGGCTTCTATTTCCGCCTTACAAAAAGCTTAAAGAAATTGATTATATCAAATTTATCGACGGAAGACCTTGGCTTATTTTATATGCTTGGATTTATCGAATAATTTATAATTTTAAAAACAGAAAAGAATTTACGTTAAATGCAGTAAATTCACTTGATGATGAAAATACGCAGGCTTTGGCTCAAAAGGAGTTGGAGCTTTTTAAGGAGATTGGTTTATAATGAAATATCTTGCTATAGTTTTAGTTGCCGTTTTGGCAGTATTGATTGTTGTGTTCATTTCTTGGTTTTTAAATATGAAAGCAAACGGCAAGTGCCCGCTTTGCGCCTTGAAAAAAATATTTATCCCGACTAAGCTTACAATTGATATAAGCGAGGACGAAGAATATTCTGAAAATAAGGTTGCTCAAACTCCGCCAATGGGCTGGTCAAGCTGGAATACCTTTAGGAACAATATTGACCAGGATATTATTATGCAAACTGCCCACGCTATGAAAGACAGCGGACTTGCAAATGCAGGATATGAATTTATTAACCTTGACGATTGCTGGCAAAGCTCCCTTCGTGACAGTGACGGAAAGCTTCAGGGCGATCTCGGCACATTCAGCCGTGGTATCCCTAAGCTTATTAAGGATATTAACGCACTCGGCTTAAAGGTTGGTCTTTATTCTTCTAACGGTACTCTCACCTGTGAGGACCTCCCTGCCTCCCTCGGCAACGAAAGGCTTGACGCTAAAACAATTGCGTCTTGGGGCTGTGAATTTTTCAAATACGATTTTTGCCATCATGACAGAATCAGCGGTGACTGCCCTGCAATTGAGCATATTGTAATTACCAAGCCAAAAAGCGCTTTTGAAATTGATTTAAGGCCGGAAGACGCAGAGTTTACCGGCAGAGCAAAGATTATCAAAATGTCTGACGTGCCAAGCAAAAAAGCAATCGGATTTATCAGCCACGGCTCAGGCTCTGCAAGTTTTAATTTTGACGCAGACGAAAAGGGCGAATATGTATTAACCTTTGTTTTTCACAAGTCAATGGCTAAAAAGAAGCAGTATATGCAAATTCATATTAACGGAAAAATGTATGAAATTTTCTTCCCTGAAACTAAGGGCTTTAGTCCTTTAGGCAGGCAACAAATTATTGTTGAGCTTAAAGAGGGCGCCAACAATATGACAATCAAAAACCCTGTAGCAACTGCGATTGACTCGTCATATATTCAGTATAAGCGTATGGGTAACGCTCTTAAGGAAGCAAGCTCAATGTGGGCTAAGGTTACACATTCAGAAGAAAAACCAATCACATATTCCATTTGCGAATGGGGCATGGCTCGCCCTTATCTTTGGGGTGCTAAAGCAGGCTCAATGTGGCGCACAACGCCCGATATAGCTCCCAATTGGAGAAGCATAACTATGATATATAACCGCACCTTGAAGCTTTATAAGCACTCAGGACCGGGCCATTGGAACGACCCTGATATGCTTGAGGTCGGCAACGGAAAGCTTGACGATAACGAAAACAGAGCGCATTTCTCGCTTTGGTGTATGCTTGCCGCTCCGCTTATGCTTGGCAACGATATCAGAAGCTTTGTATCAAACGGTATGCCCGATAAGGATAATGAAACGCTTAAAATTGTTACTAACAAACATATGATTGCAGTTGACCAGGATTCACTCGGCAAGAGCGCAAAGAGAATTAAAAAGGAAAGTGGTATTGACATTATTGCCCGTCCGCTTTCAAACGGCGATGTTGCGCTTTGTTTATTCAATACTGCTTCTTCCACAAAAAGTGTCAACTTCAAGCTTGATGACCTTACTAAGGACCCATACTTAGGCATTGAGGAGTCTCCGTCGGGTTATGAGCTTCACGATTTATGGACAGATGAACGCACAACAGGAACAACCATTAATGCAACAATTCCTAAACATTCGACTGTAGTATACAGAGTTAAACCGACAATATAACAATATAAACATAAATATAAGATAAAAAATAAGGATTAGATATGCGTAAATTAATACGAATATCTAATCCTTTTATTATTGTATTTACTTATTTAATAAGTGATACACCTGTCATTTCAGCAGGCTTGTCAAGTCCGAGCATTTGAAGCATTGTAGGAGCGATATCGCAAAGCTTGCCGCCGTCACGAAGTTCAACGCCCTCGCCGCAGTTTACTGCAACAAACGGAACAGGGTTAGTTGTGTGAGCTGTGAACGGCTCGCCGTTTTCGTCAAGCATCTTATCAGCATTGCCGTGGTCGGCAGTGATAAAGAGATTGCCGTTCATTTCTATAACAGCCTTTGCAAGTGAGCCAACACAAGCGTCAACAGTTTCAACAGCCTTGATTGCCGCCGGGATAATACCTGTATGGCCAACCATATCGCAGTTAGCAAAGTTTACGATAATAGCGTCATATTTGCCGCTTCTTACTGCCGCATTAAGCTTTTCAGATACCTCAGGAGCGCTCATTTCAGGCATAAGGTCAAAAGTGGAAATCTTAGGAGAAGCAACAAGGATTCTGTCCTCACCCTCATACTGCTTTTCCTCGCCGCCGTTGAAGAAGAAAGTTACGTGAGCATACTTTTGAGTTTCGGCAATACGAAGCTGAGTCATACCGTGCTTTGAAATATATTCACCAAAGGTATTAACAAGAGTTTCAGGGCCAAATGCCACCTCAACGTTTGGCATCTCGGCATCATACTGAGTCATACATACATAGTAAAGCTTGAAAAAGCCGTTCTTTCTCTCAAAGCCGTCAAAATCAGGGTCAACAAATGTACGTGTAATCTCTCTTGCACGGTCAGGGCGGAAGTTAAAGAAGATAACGCTGTCGTCAGCCTTAACTCTGCCCTCGCTGCCACCGATAACGGTAGGAAGCACAAATTCATCCGTAAGGTGCTTGCCGTCCTCGTCAACAGTTTCATAAGAAGCCTTAACCGCCTCAACTGCATTGTCAGCCTGAATGCCCTCGCCATAAACGATAGCGGCATAAGCCTTTTCAACTCTGTCCCAAATATTGTCACGGTCCATAGCGTAAAATCTGCCCATTACGGAAGCGATTTTACCTACGCCGATTTCCTTCATTTTATCCTCAAGTTCATTGAGATATTCAACGGCAGATGCAGGCGGAACGTCACGGCCGTCAAGAAGAGCGTGAACGTAAACATTCTTTACACCGTTATTTTTAGCCATTTGAAGAAGATGATAAAGATGCTCCGAATGAGAATGAACACCACCGGGTGAAACAAGACCGATAAGGTGAAGAGCCTTGCCCTTAGCATTATCCATAGCGCCCTTAAGAGCAGGATTTTTTTCAGCGTCGCCGTCCTCAAATGCCTTTGTAATTCTTGTGAGCGGCTGATATACAACTCTGCCGGCACCGATATTTGTATGGCCTACTTCAGAGTTACCCATCTGGCCGTCAGGAAGACCTACATCAAGTCCGCTTGCTCCGATATAAGTCATTGGATATTCAGCCATAAGCTTATCAAGGTTAGGCTTTTTTGCCATAGCGATTGCATTGCCGTAATCGCTGTCATTCTTGCCGTAACCGTCCATTATACATAATACAACAGGTTTTTTCATTATTATTCCTCCATATTGTTTTTCACAAAAAGTGGGTATGCCGAAACACACCCACCCCAAATTTGTTTAATTATTTGCTTGCAGCCTTAACGATAATTGAGAAGTCCTCAGCCTTAAGTGAAGCGCCGCCGATAAGTCCGCCGTCAACGTTTACTTTTGAAGTAAGCTCATCAGCATTCTTAGCGTTCATTGAGCCGCCGTACTGAATTGTTACTGTTTCTGCAACATCAGCACCGTAAGCCTCTGCAATAGCTGCACGAACATATCCGTTACCCTCGTCAGCCTGGTCAGCAGTAGCAGTCTTGCCTGTACCGATTGCCCAGATTGGCTCGTAAGCGATTACAACATTCTTAAGCTGGTCAGCTGTTACATTTGTAAGTGCCATCTTTGTTTGATACTTAAGAAGTGTTTCTGTATAACCAAGCTCTCTCTGCTCAAGAGTTTCACCAACGCAGATAATTGGCTTCAAGCCTTTTTCAAGAGCCTTAAGAGTTCTGAGATTTACTGTTTGGTCTGTTTCGCCGAAGTATGTTCTTCTCTCGCTGTGACCGATTACAACGTATTCAACGCCAAGCTCAACGAGCATATCAGCTGAAACCTCGCCTGTGAAAGCACCGCTGTCCTTAAAGTGAACATTCTCTGCACCGATTTTAATATTAGAGCCTTTAGCAGCTTCAACTGCGGCAGGAACATCTACGAAAGGAACGCAAAGAACAACCTCGCAATCAGCATCGGCAACAAGCGGCTTCATCTCATTGATGAGAGCAGTTGTCTGTGCAGGAGTATTGTTCATTTTCCAGTTACCGGCAATAATTGCCTTACGAAGAGTCTTATTCATAATAGTTACCTCTTTAAAATATTTTTGGTATAAGGCGACCAATGGTCGCCCCTACGATTATTGAAAATTATTTGTCTTGGAGTGCGCAGATACCAGGAAGGTCTTTACCCTCAAGGAATTCAAGTGATGCACCGCCGCCGGTTGAAATGTGGCTCATCTTATCTGCAAAGCCAAGCTTTGTTACAGCTGCAACCGAGTCACCGCCGCCGATAATTGAAATAGCGCCTGAATCAGCAACTGCCTTAGCAACGCTGATTGTGCCTGCTGCAAAATTATCCCATTCTGAAACGCCCATAGGACCGTTCCAAATTACTGTGCCTGCGCCCTTAATAGCGTTTGCAAAAACTTCCTGAGTCTTAGGGCCGATATCAAGACCCATCCAGCCGTCAGGAATATCGTCACTGCTTACTACCTTAGCCTCTGTATTCTCGTCATATTCCTTACCAACCTTGTTATCAACAGGAATAAGGAACTTAACGCCCTTATCCTCAGCCTTCTTCATCATTTCGCCTGCTTTTTCAACCCAGTCAGCCTCAAGAAGAGAAGTACCGATGTTATGGCCGAGATACTTCATAAAGGTATAAGCCATACCGCCGCCGATAATGATTGTGTCGCACTTGTCAATAAGGTTTTCAATTACACCAATCTTATCTGAAACCTTTGCACCGCCGAGAATTGCAACAAGAGGTCTCTTTGGATTAGCGAGAGCGCCACCCATAAACTTAATTTCCTTTTGGATAAGGTAACCGCAAACAGCAGGTAAATAAGCAGCAACACCTGTTGTTGAGCAATGCGCTCTATGAGCAGTACCGAATGCGTCGTTTACGAAAATATCGGCAAGAGAAGCAAGTTCCTTAGAGAAATTCTCCTCGTTCTTTGTTTCTTCTGCTCTGTATCTAACGTTTTCAAGGAGCATAACCTCGCCGTCCTTAAGCTCGGCTGCCATAGCCTTAGCATTAGGGCCTACAACCTCAGCATCTTCGGCAAGCTTAACCTCAACACCGAGATACTCCGAAAGTCTTTTTGCAACGGGAGCAAGGCTGAATTCAGGCTTATATTCTCCCTTAGGTCTGCCGAGGTGTGAGCAAAGTATAACCTTTGCACCGTGCTCCATCAAATACTTGATAGTAGGAAGAGCGGCAACAATTCTCTTGTCATTAGTGATTTCGCCGTCTTTAAGCGGAACGTTAAAGTCGCAACGAGCAAGAACTTTTTTGCCTTTTACATCAATGTCTTCAATAGTTTTTTTGTTTAATGCATCCATTGTTTTTACCTCTCATATATTAATTATGATTATAAATATTTTTAACCGATAATAATTATATATTATTTTGACTTATAATGCAAGATTTTATTACCATTTTGGCAATATATACAAGATTGTTTATTTTTTAACAATGTTTATGGACAAAATTGCGAAAAAACAGAAAAAAGCCTCCCTTTTAAAGCAGGCAAAAAGGTTTATTTAATTCGGAGGGAAAGGAGGAGCAGCGGTATGAGTGCCGTGGCGATTTTGTTTATACAAAAAATAAAATAAATATCGGGGTCCCCGAAAAGCGTGAGCTTTTTGGGGAAAAGGAGGAGCAGCGGTATGAGTGCCGTGGCGATTTTTAAAAATGATATAAAAAAATCGCCACAAGCGATATATAGCTTGTGACGACGTGGTGGAAGAGGGTGGATTCGAACCACCGAAGCTGAATAGCGACAGATTTACAGTCTGTTCCCTTTGGCCGCTCGGGAACTCTTCCATATTGGAGCTGGTGAACGGACTCGAACCCCTGACCTGCTGATTACAAATCAGCTGCTCTACCAACTGAGCTACACCAGCGTATCTCCAACGCCTAATTAATATATCATAAGTCAGAACAATAGTCAAGACCTTTTTTGCTTTTTTTGAAAAAAATTATTTGCCCCAATCGGCTATAACTTTCTTAATCATTTCAGGGTCTTTTGTCGTAATATTATCAGGCTTAATGACAAGCATTTTTTTTGCGTTACGCTCGGTATCAACAGTCCAAACGGAAAGTTTATATCCCTTTTTATGAAGAAGATTTGAAAGCTGAGAGCCGGCAAATTTATAGTTACAGTTAATGCCGATTGCGCCCGTATCTTCCAAAAGCTTAATAATTTTTTGCCTGTAATCATCGGAAAAAGCCTTGAATTTTGACGGCTTATAATTAAGATAATAATCCATATTTGCACAATTAGAATCCTTAACCGCCTTTACGTTAATAACCTCAATTCCGGTCAAGAACGAACGGTCAAGCAAATTATAATCAACCAAAAGCGCATGAAGAGAATTAAGAACACGGGTTTCCTTGATATCAAAATTAATCTGCATATCGGGTGTGTCCTTAATAAGCGCAAGGGCATCCTCAAGCGGTGCGCCGTCATTATTTGTTACAACTATATCGTGGCTCATAACAAGCGTTTTATTGGGGCGCTGGCGAATATCAAGTTCAATAATCTCTGCCTTATTTTTAATGGCCGCTTTGACTGCCTCTAAAGTATTCATTTCGGTATCATAAGCGCCCGTGTGCGCAGTAATAGTAAAATCATCCATAAAAGAAAGCTTCCTTTCGTCATAAGACTTGGTGACGGCATAATCAGCAACACCGACTATCATTGCAACACTTGTAAGAAGAGCAAAAACCTGATAGGAAAAATGCCTTGCCCAAGTGGGTGTCATATTTCGTTTTAAAAATCTTTTAAACTTCTTCCATTTAGAGATTTTTTTAGCCATATGATTACCTGCTTAAAATTGATATAAAACAGTATGGGCGGAAAAGCAAAAATGCCGAAATCCGCCCGTAAAGTTAATAGATTTAATTATCTGATTGAGCCTGAGTAGTTAGGCGCTTCCTTAGTGATAGAAATATCGTGAGGGTGAGATTCAATAAGACCTGCGCTTGTAATCTTGATAAACTTAGCGTTATTTCTAAGCTCCTCAATAGTATGACAACCGCAGTAACCCATACCTGAACGAAGGCCGCCCATCATCTGATAAATCGTATCGCCCAAAGCTCCCTTATAAGGCACACGACCCTCAACACCTTCAGGAACAAATTTTTTTGAACCCTTTTGGAAATATCTGTCTGCACTGCCATGGTTCATAGCGCCGAGTGAGCCCATACCACGATAAACCTTAAACTGCCTGCCCTGATAAATTTCAGTTTCGCCCGGCGATTCCTCACATCCGGCAACAAGAGAGCCCATCATTACGCAAGAGCCGCCTGCTGCAATAGCTTTAACGATTTCACCGCTGTACTTAATACCACCGTCTGCAATAACAGGAACGCCGTACTTATCTGCACGCTCGGCAGAATCGTAAATAGCGGTAATTTGCGGAACACCGATACCTGCAACAACACGGGTAGTACAGATTGAACCGGGGCCGATACCGACCTTAACTGCGTCTGCACCTGCTTTAATAAGTGCTTCTGTTGCATCTGCGGTAGCAACATTACCCGCAATAAGAGAAATTTGAGGAAAAGCATTCTTAACTATTTCAACACTCTTCATAATATTGTGGCTGTGACCGTGAGCAGAGTCAAGAACGAATGCGTCAACACCTGCATCGGCAAGAGCCTTTGCACGGACAAGAACATCATCTGTTACACCCAAAGCGGCTGCGCAAAGAAGCCTGCCGTCCTTATCCCTTGCAGTGTTTGGATACTTAACACTTTTTTCAATATCTTTAATTGTAACAAGACCCGAAAGCTTGCCGTTTTCATCAATAAGAGGAAGCTTTTCAACCTTTGAGCCCATAAGAACTTTTTTAGCCTCTTCAAGAGTAGTACCCTTTGGTGCTGTAACAAGTTGTGACTTCGGGGTCATAACTTCGGAAATTTTAACGTTAAAATCTGTCATAAAGCGCATATCACGGTTAGTGAGAATGCCCACAAGAGTGCCGTCTTCTTCACAGATAGGCACACCGCTGATACGATACTTATTCATAAGTTCCTCAGCATCGCTTGCAAGATGGTTTGGTGAAAGGAAGAAAGGATTGGTAATAACACCGTTTTCGCTTCTTTTTACCTTATCAACCTCGTCAGCCTGCTCCTCGATAGTCATATTCTTATGAATAACGCCGATGCCGCCCTCTCTCGCAATGGCAATTGCCATTCTTGATTCCGTAACGGTATCCATTGCAGCAGTCATAACAGGAATATTAAGTGTAATATCCTTTGTAAGCTTGGTTTTGAGGTCTACCTTGTCGGGTGTTACGTCACTCTCAGCCGGAATGAGAAGCACGTCATCAAAGGTCAAGCCCTCTTTTACAAATTTTGCGCCGTATTCGCTCATTAAAATTCCCTCCGTTTACAAGTATTAAATTATATTCTTAAATATATAAAAATATTTTTACTATAATATCACTTTTTTATAATATGTTCAAGTATTCAAATTGCACAAATTATAAAAAAATGATAATGCGTTATTTGTCACTTGCTCGCTCTTACAATTGCCCTTGCCGTTTGCTCAACCGTATTTTGGCCGCAATTGATTACCGCCTGTGCCCATTTATTATAAAGCGGAAGCCTCTCGTTATACATATCCTCAAGCGTTTCGCCGTTTTGAAAAACTATGCCACGAGTTTCAAGATTGCTTATTCTTTTGCACATATCCTCATAGCTTAAATGAAGATAAATGATTTTGCCGAGGCTTTTTAAATGCTCCATCGCCTTATCGGAATAAACCACCGAGCCGCCCGTCGCAATAACGGTGCCCTTAATATCCAAGGACAAAATAGCCCTTTCCTCAGCCTTTGCAAAATATTCAACACCGTTTTTATCTATAATTTCCTGCAGACTTTTCCCCTCAAGATTTTGAATAAGCAAATCGGTGTCATAAAAATTTTTAAGTAACATTTTTGCCGAAACAACACCACAGGTTGATTTACCGCTGCCGGGCATTCCGATAAGTATAATATTTGAATTCATTTAGCTTTTACTCCTACTTTTTTACAATAATCTGCCAACGGGCAAGAAGAACAAAGCGGCTTTCTTGCCGAGCAGGTATCACGACCGAAAAGAACTATTCTGTGGCAAAAATCAGTGCCTTCATCACTTGGAACAAGCTTTTTCAGTTCAAATTCTATCTTCTTTGGGTCCTTTGTATCAACAAGCCCCAAACGATTTGAAATTCTAATCATATGAGTGTCAACAACAATGCTTTCCTTGCCGTAGACATCACCTACTATCAAATTAGCCGTCTTTCTGCCGACACCGGGAAGTTTGATTAAATCATCAATATTATCTGGCACTCTGCCGTCAAAATCATCTCGTATCATTTTTGCCATACCGATAATTGACGTTGCCTTATTTTTATAAAAACCGCAGGACTTAATATAATTTTCAATGTCATTAACATCGGCATTTGCATAATCGTCAAGCGTTTTATACCTTTCAAAAAGCGCCGGCGTTACCAGATTAACCCTTGCGTCCGTACACTGAGCCGACAGCCTGACAGCCACCAAAAGCTCAAACGCATTTGACGAATTAAGAGAGCAAATTGCGTTTGGATATTCTTTTTTTAGTAGTTCTATAACGTTTAATACTCTCTGCTTTTTCGTCATTTTTTATTTTTTACCTTATCCCAATAAGATTTGAACGCCTGTTCATTTTTATTAGGGCCAAATTCGTAATATTTCTTATTTTTAATCTTATCCGGCAAATATTGCTGATAAGTCCAATGATTCGGATAATCGTGGGGATAGATATAAAACTGCCCCTTAACTTCTGCGTCCTCACCGTCATAATGCTTGTTTTGAAGTTGACGTGGAATAGGACCGTAATTACCGCTTTTAACGTCTGCCATCGCTTTATCTATAGCCGCCTCGCCCGAATTACTCTTAGGCGCTGTCGCAACAAAAATAACAGCGTCGGCAAGCGGTATACGAGCCTCAGGCAGACCAACCGCCATTGCAATATCAACCGCCGATTTAACTATCGGGATAATCTGCGGATAAGCAAGCCCAACATCCTCGCAGGCGCAAACCATAAGACGTCTGCAAGCCGACGGCAAATCCCCGGCTTCAAGAAGCCTTGCAAGATAGTGAAGCGCAGCGTCGGGGTCTGAACCACGCATACTCTTTTGATAAGCGGAAACTATATCGTAATGCTCGTCACCCTCTTTATCATAACGAACTGCACTTTTTTGAACAAGCTGCTTTGCAAGGTCAAGTTCAATATGCTTTTTACCGTCAACGGTAGGTGTTGCAAAAAAGCAATTTTCAACGCTGTTGAGCGACTTTCTCACATCACCGCCGCAACCGATTGAAATGCGCTTTAACACTTCTTCGTCAATGTCAAGTTCAACCTGATATTCTTCGCTTAAAATATTAAATCCACGTTTTACGGCAGGGATAATATCCTCGCTTTCAACCGCCTTAAATTCAAACACGGTTGAACGGGAAAGAATAGCGGGATAAATGTAAAAATACGGATTTTCCGTAGTAGACGCAATAAGCGTTATCTTTCCGTTTTCGATAAATTCAAGAAGCGATTGCTGTTGCCTTTTATTAAAATACTGAATTTCATCAAGATAAAGCAAAATCCCGTTAGGTGCAGAAAAAGTATCAAGTTCGCTGACAATATCCTTGATATCCTGAGTCGAAGCGGTAGTTCCGTTTAATCTGCGCAGGCTTCTGTTTGTTTTACTTGCGATAATAGAAGCAACCGTGGTTTTGCCTACTCCGCTCGGTCCGTAAAATATTAAATTTGGAATATCGCCCGAATCAATAAGGCTTCTGAGTGCCTTACCCTTTTCAAGCAAGTGCCTTTGACCGACAACATCGTCGAGTTCGCTCGGACGGATACGGTCTGCAAGAGGTTTATTCATATCTACTCCAAAAAATCATTTATTAATGTGTTTATTATAATTAATTCACTCTTTATTTTCAATACTTTCCGCCTTAGAAAATGCACAGCCGCAAAAATTTTGGCGATAAAGATTATATTCCTTGGAAAGCACAATTGAGCGCTTGTAGCCCTCTTTTTTCTTAAAATCGGACGGCAACCATTTAACCCCGTATTCCTTTTCAAGTTCAAAGCCTATCTCATTAATCTTTTGTGAATTTTTAAGCGGGCTGATTGAAAGAGTGGTGCAAAAAAAGTCGAAAGCGTTATTCTTCGCAAGAATCGCCGTTCTTTCAAGCCTTAAGCGGTAGCACCTAAAGCAACGCTCACCGCCCTCCTTGCAAGCTTCATATCCTTTTGCAATATTCAGAAATTCATCATAATCATAATCGCAGTCAATAAAAGATACGGGATATTTTGTTTTCATCTCGTCAATAAGCCTAAATTGTTCGCTTTTGCGCTTTTCATATTCCGATTTTGGAGAAATATTTGGATTATAGTATAAAACAGTTATTTTAAAATACTGCGACAAATATTCAATAGTATAGCTTGAACAAGGAGCACAACAGCTATGTAGCAAAAGAGAGGGCACTCGGTCCTCTCTTACATTTTGCTCTATTATTTTGTCTAATTCTTTTTGATAATTAATCTTATTCATTAGCTTAAATAATTTTTAGGGTTTACACGTGAACCGTTAAGTCGAACCTCAAAATGACTGTGAGGACCTGTTGAATTGCCTGTTGAGCCGCTCTTTGCAATAGCTTCGCCTTTTTTAACCGTTTGACCGGGAGATACAAGTATTCTTGAATTATGAGCATAAAGGGTAACAACACTTCTGCCCTGAGCGTCCGTTCCGTGATAAATCATAACATAGTAGCCGTAGCTGTAATTAAGCCTTTTAACGGTGATAACAATACCTTTTTGCGCCGCAACAACCTTTGAACCTGTTGAGCAAGGAAAATCAATACCGCCGTGATACTTGCCCGATGAATAATTCGGAAATCCTGCCGATATACCGTGATGACCGGGAACGGGATACGTCATATTCAAAACGGCGTTGCTTTTTGAAAAAACATCACTGCCTTTTTGGTCAATCTTGTCAATTTTAGATGAATTTTTGCCTGCAACAGCAGTTGTTGCCTCTTCCGGCGGCTTAACACCTGAAATAACAGCCTGAATTTCATTTTCAACCTGTTCAATTAAAGAGCTGTCCTCATTTCTAAACTCGGTATATTGCTTATTCTGCGCCGTAAGTTCAGCCAAAAGTTTATCACTTTCAGCCCTGTCAGTTGCAAGAGAAGCCTTTTTATTTGCTATTGAATTACTGTTTTGTTCAATACTCTTTTGCTTTGATGAAAGTTGTTTTTTCTGAGAATCAAGCTCAGACTTTTTCTTATCATATTCCGCTTTTTTGTCTGCAAGGCCGTTCTTTTTATTGGTAACCTCCGCCATTTTGGAGTTCACCTCTTTAAGCAAAGCAGAATCGCTTTTTGAAACGGTTTTAATCATTTCATATCTTGTCAAAAAGCTCGAAATATCCTTACAAGTCAAAAGTGCAGTAAAAATATTGCAGCTTCCACTCATATACATAGCCTTAAGCCTAAAGCAATACGCATTATAAACCGTTTGAAATTCGCTGTAAAGCGCATCATATTCAGCCTGTGCCTTGTCAACTTCCGCCTGAAGAGCATCAACCTGCTTTTGATTTGATTTAATCTTCTTTTCAAGCGCCTTTTTTTCCTCTTGGATTTTTTGATTTTTGTTTTCAAGAAGAGTAAGCTGCTCATTTATGTAGCCTATTTTTTGGTCAAGGGTGTCAATATACTCCTCTGTAACCTTAGAACTTTTTTCAAGTTCCTTAAGCTTAGCGTCTGTTTTTTTAAGATTTTTTTCAAGCTCTGCCTGCTGCTCTTTAAGCTTTTTTTCAGCCTCCTTGGCACTCATTGTTGTGCCGCTTGTGGAGGTTGAATTTTCATTATGAGCCGCCGTTGTCTGCGGCTGCGGTTGCACAGCCTGTGTAGTTGCCTGTGCGGCAAATGCCGTTGTACCCGACATATTGCAAACAAGCATTGCCCCTGCCAAAGCTAATGATAATATTTTTTTATTCACGTTTCACATTCCCTTAAAATAAATATATATCTATTATATACCATTATCACGGTAAATAAAAGGTTGGATTTACACAATCATTATAATTTGCGCTTGGTGTTCTTACCTCAAAGTGGCAATGCGGACCTGTTGAATTGCCCGTTGAGCCGCTCCAAGCTATTTGCTGTCCCTTTTTAACCTTTTGCCCTGCGCTTACAAGCCTTGAATTATTATGAGCGTACAAAGTGTAAACATAATTTCCGGCAGAATCGGTTTTATCATGCATAATTACGATATATCTGCCGTAGCTTCTGTATGTTCCGTCGGAATTGGTTAAGTCTTTTGAAATAATAACAATTCCCGATTCAGCCGCAACAACTTTTGAATCTGCCGCACAGGAGAAATCAACCCCCGTGTGCCCCGCATAGCCGTGATAACCGCACGTAATTCTTGTTTGGCTCGGAACAGGATATGTCATTCTAAGCCTGCCGCTGTTATCTTCTTCAGTTGTCGTATGCTTAGTTGTTGATGGTGTGTCGCCGTTACTGCCCTCGTCCGATTTTTTAGTGGTCGTGGTAGTGGCTTTTGTGGTTGTTGTCTTTTTCTTTTCAGCCTCAAGCTTCTTTTTATAAGCTTCTGCCGCCTTTGCAATCTCTGCATTAACTGCGTTAAGCTCCGCCTGGTCCTGATTTCTGTATTCGCTGAAAGTCTGCTTTTGCTCGTCAAGCTGTTTTAAGAGCTTGTCCGACTCACTTTTTTGACTTTGATAAGCATCCTGCTTTTGGGAATAATCCTGCTGCTGAGTTTCAAGAGTTGAAATAGAAGTCGTTAAATTCTGCTGTGTTGTTTTAAGCACAACTTGGTCATTTTGAAGCGTAGATTGCTTATTCTGCATTTCAAGTTTCGTTTTTGAAAGCTCACTTGCCTGCGACTGAACAGACTGCAAAAGCTCCTTATCACACTTTGACACACGTTTAATCATTTCATATCTTGTAAGAAGAGTTGAAATATCGGGTGAGGTGAGAAGCATTGCTATTGTGCTTGTTTCGCCGCTGACATAAATTGCACGGATACGCTGATAATAAAGTGTTAAGCTTTGGCTGAACGTTTGCTCAAGCTGTGCGTTTTTTACCTCTAAATTTGCAACATCCGTTGTAAGTTCGGCAATCTGCGCCTCGTTATCCTTATACTGCTGCTGCAAATCATTAATTTTTTTCTTTGAGGAATCAATCTTATTTTCAGAATATTCAAGCTGTTTTTTCAAATAAGAAATTTTTTCATCAAGCGCATTAATATATTCCTCGGTTTCCTTTGATTCCTTACCGAGAGAAGAAAGCTTTGAATCAAGTTCCTTGATTTTTTGCTCGATTGCCGCCTGCTTTTCCTCTGCCGTCATACCGGCATATTCATCGGATTGAGAATTGCCTGTTGCAAGCGCAACAATATGAGTGGGGTAAGCCGCAAAAAAGGCAGCAGCCAACAAAACAGCTAAAATTTTAGTTAAAAAACTCTTCTGTTTCATTGGCTACACCCCTTAGTATAAAAAATATTAAAATTATAAATAATTGTTAGGATTAACTCTGCTACCGTTTACACGAACTTCAAAATGGCAGTGCGGACCTGTTGAATTACCTGTTGAACCGCTCTTTGCAATAGGTTGACCTCTCGACACCTTATCTCCTACGTTTACTAAAATGCTTGAATTATGAGCATAAAGCGTTGAAAGTCCGTTGCCGTGGTCAATAATTATGTATCTGCCGTAGCTGTAATTAAGATATTTAACAAGAATAACAGTACCTGAAGCCGCAGCATATACGTTTGAGCCTGTTCCTACCGGGAAGTCAATACCGCCGTGGTATCCGCCCGATGAATAGTTAGGATAACCTGCCGATATTCTTCTCGAATCCGTCGGATAACCAAGCTCGCCCGAACCGTTACCCGTTGAGCCTGAAATTGAGCCGCTTCCCCTTGAAGCGGAAGCAATTGCCGCACGAATTTCGCTTTCAACCTGCTCAAGCTGTGCCTGATTGGTTTCAATAAGCTCCTTATACTCGCTCGACTGGCTTGAAAGGCTTTTCATAACCTCGTTACACTCTGCAACCTCGGCATCAAGTTCGCTTTTTGATGAATCAATTTCATCAATACTTGACTGAAGTTCCTTCTTGTTAGATTCAAGTTGCTGCTTATCGTTAGTTAATTCATTTCGTTTTTCTTCAAGCTTTTTCTTTTCTTTCTCGATTTCCTGCATCTTTGTCATAAGCTCGTCAAGAATTGCGCTGTCTTGCTGAGATACCGACTTAACCATTTGCGCACGTGTAAGCATTGAGCTTACATCTTTGCAAGTTAAAAGCACCTCAAGAGTAGATGCAGAGCCTGATATATACATTGCACGAAGCCTTTGGCAATAAACCTGATAGGTCTGGTCAAATTCAGCCTGCTTTTGGTCAATTTTTGCCTGAGCGTCTGCAATATCCTGTTCTGTTTGCGTGATTTTTACCTGAATTGCATCAATTTCCGCTTGCAATGCGGCTTTATCTTCTTCAAGAGAATCAATCTTGTCTTGCATCAAGTTTATTTTTGACCTGAGCGTTGCAAGATATTCCTCATTTTTTTGCTTTTGGGCAGAAAGCTTATTCAGTTTGCTTTGAGCGCTGTCTATCTGCTGTTGAATTTTTTGCTTTTCACTTCTAAGCTGTGATGTTGACTTAGCCTGAGCCGAAAAAGCACTGCCAAAGCTTGATAGAAAAAATGCAAAGCTTAAAATCAATGACAATGTTCGTTTCATACTAAATGCCACTTATTTCACTGCCTTCCTTATTTAAATATTTACTCATTGTAATAATTGAGCCTCCGACACCGGTCAACACGCCGATAGCAACAAATATTCCGAGCATCGGAAGTGCATAATCGGTAAATTTAAGGAAGCCTAAGCCGTTAAACGAACTGAGGATATCGGAAAATTCTTTAACCGCAAGTTCGTAAAGTCCCCACACAAAGCCTAAACTGATAACGCCCGATGTGATACCGAGGATTATACCTTCAACCACAAACGGCAAACGGACAAACGAATTCGTTGCCCCGACTGATTTCATAATGCTTATCTCTAAGCGGCGGCTGTAAACCGTAAGTTTAATTGTGTTTGAAATAATGAAAAGAGAAATAACAAACAATACTGCGATAATAACAAAGGAAATAACCGTAATTCCCTGCCTTAACGCAACAAGCTTTTTAGCAAGATTTTTGTTTTCTCTGATAGTATCAACGTGCTGTATTTTTTTAAGCTTATTAACCGTTTCGTCAAATTGGTCAAGATTTTCAACCGTTACCTTATAGGCATTCGGAAGCGGAATATCGGAACTTATCTGAGTAAAGAATTCTGCTTGAGCCTTCTCCATGGTGTTAAGCTGTTCCTGCCAAGCGCTTTCCTTTGAAATAAATTCAACGCTTTTAATATTTCCGCAAGCAGTAATCTCGTTTTGCATATTTGTAATATCATCGGGTGTTGCGTCATCCGTGATATAAACCATAATTACATTTTCCTCTTCAATTTTGCCGAGAAGAGAATCGATATTAAGGAATATCATTGAAGCAGAGCCAATAAGAACAAGGCAACTCATAAGAACGCAAATTGATGCGATAGACATCATTCTGTTTGTCCAAGTATTCCTAAAGCCCTCTTTAATTAAATATTTTAAACTTGCACCTGTCATTACTGCTCACCTCCCTGTTCTTCCTCTGCGCTCTCGTCGCTTACAACGTTTTCGAGGTTATCAAAAATATCCTCTTCGTTTTCGTCCTTAGGCAAAACGTCAACATTATCAATCTCAACGTCCTCGTCAAAAAAGAACATATCGGTGTCCTCTTTAGGGTTTTCGCCTGTGAACTGAGCATGGGTAGGGTCGGGAGTATCGGATACAACCTCGCCGTTTTTAATAACAATAACACGTCTTTGGAACGAACGCACCAAATCGTGCTCGTGAGTAACCATAATAACAGTTGTGCCGGCATTGTTAATCTTAGTCAAAAGACCTACAATCTCGTGGCTCATTTCAGGGTCAACGTTACCCGTAGGCTCGTCCGCAATAATAACCTTAGGATTATTAACAAGCGCCCTTGCAAGAGAAACTCTCTGTTGCTCACCGCCCGAAAGCTCATTAGGCATCGAACGTGCCTTTTGAGAAAGACCTACAAGCTGAAGAATATATGGCACTCTCTTACGGATTTCCTTTTCTTTAGCGCCGATAACACGCATTGCAAACGCAACATTATCATAAACCGACATTTTAGGAATAAGGCGGAAGTCCTGGAACACTATGCCCATTTCTCTTCTGTAATAAGGAACCTGCTTTTTCTTAAGAGTTGCAGATGAATATTCGTTAAAAATAATTTCACCCTCGGTTGGCTTCTCCTCATGCATAATGAGTTTTAAAAATGTACTTTTACCTGCACCCGAAGAGCCTACAACGAAAACAAACTCTCCGTCCTCAATTTTGATATTAACATTTGAAAGGGCGTGGGTACCGTTGCTGTCGTAAACCTTTGATACATTTCTGAATTCTATCACGATTTTTTCCCCTTGTATTTCATTATAATTTTACGCCTTAGCGCACTTATTCATTATTATTAATAATATAATATATCAACTTATAAGATAAATCAAGATTTTTTTGTTACTCTTTTGTAAACATCAGGTTACAATTATTAAAAAATCCGCCAAAACAGGCAATTTTGACGGATAAAAAAATATCAAATTTTTTCGCAAATTTCGATTTCGTTGTAATATGCGCCGATAAAGCCTGCATTAATTTTCCTGCACGAGTCATAGAAATTCGCCTTGAGCACACATTCACGATACATCATTTTGAAATGTCAGTGTCTATTAAAAATCGCTTATAATTTCAAATCCACCTTTTTCGTTTAAAAACATAAATAAGTGAAAAAACGACTGCAACATTTAAAAAAATCACATACGGATATCCAAAACGGGAGGAAAGCTCAGGCATATATTTAAAATTCATTCCGTACCAGCCGACTATAACGGTCATAGGCAAAAAAACAGAAGTCACGACGGTAAAAAGCTTCATTATTTCATTTTGCCTTGCGTCAATGCTTGTTTGATATGCATCCCAAAGGTGAGTTACACTTTCTCTCAAAATATCCGTATTTTCTTTATATCTTACAGCCTTATCCCGAAAGAGCCTGAAAAGCTTATATGATTTTTCATCCAAAAGCTCGTTTTCATTTTCAATATATATCTCAGTTGCATCAATAAGCTGTTCATAAAAAGCACGAAGGCGCAAAAGTTCTCTTTTCTTTTCAATCAGCAACTCGGCAAAATTTTTGCAAACATTTTTATCAATAACCTCTTTTTCAAGCATAGCTATCTCCTCTTGCACATCAAACTGAGCCGAACACTGTTTTGCAATCGTTTCAAGAAACGAACAAATAAGCTTTTCAAGCGTTGCGCTTTCGCAGGCGGTATTTGAAAGAACGTTTAAAAAGCACTTTTGATTAAACGAAAAATCATCGCAAATATTAACAATTATCATCATATTTTTAGAAATTATAATTGCCAATTCGTTGTTGCTTTCTGTTTTATTACATATTATATTTATGCGAATAAAACTAAAATCATCGTTAATAAATTTTGTTAAAAAGCTGCTGTCTGATTTTTTTCTGCAAAGTTCAATAATATTTTTAGGTAAAGAAAAAACGGCGGCAAGCCTTTCAAGCTCACCAACCGTTATAAATCCGAGTGTAAGCATATTTTTGCCGATTTCATCAACATCAATGCTTTTCACCTCATCATCAAAAACGTAAAACACTCATTATCACCGATAATAGTATTTGCGCTTTTTCAACATATATTATTTTTTCTTGACTTTATTAAGCATTGCGTTTATCTCAAGAATTTGCTCCTTGGTGAATTTGCCGCCGAGCATCATAAGTCCACGCTTAACTGTAAAGCCCTTGAGCATATCAATCATAGTCTTGTTGATATCACTAAGCTTAAAGCCCATAACCTCGGCGCCTTTTTTCTTGCCCTTTTGCTTAGGGCCGTCGGGTGTAAGCGCCTTTTTCATTTTAAGAAGAAGCTTAACTGCACAAATTTTTCCTCTAAAGGTTGAAAGAATATCACCCAAGGTATCGTTTACGCTGTAATAACCGGCAGGAGTTTCAATCTCAAACCAATTGATTACCGCACCCTCTTCTTTAAGCCTGTAATCTTCGTTAAACTTGTCAACTTTTCTGATTTGAGCCTCGTCTGTTAAATCGCCCGCTTTTGCAACAAGGGTGGTTTCGCCCTCGTTTTTAACTTCAAAGTGGAAGAACGGAAATTCGCCCTTTTTCTTTTTGCCGACACTCTCGCCGTTTGCAAAAAGCTCAACCTCGTCAAGATTTGTATAAACAGTAACCTTGGTCACGTCCTCAACCCTGTCAACATACCTCTTTGCGCAGATATGAAGCATCGGCTTTTTGGAAAGCCAAGCCTGATAAGCATAAAAGCTGTCTTTTTTATACTTTCTGTCAAATGTGACAAGTCCCTTGTGGTTCATACCGTTTTCGCCGCCTTCGGCACGTGCGTCTGCGGCAAAGTCAAACATATTCCAAACGTGAGTAGCCCAAAGATAAGGACGTTTTGCAATTTGCTTGATTACTTCCTCGTGATAATATGCCTGATATTCCTCAGTATAATCTCCCTGTTCAGGGTGACTTGTGTGCCAATTGAGTGCCTCGCAACCGTACTCGCTCATACCGATTGCCTTGTTTGGATATTTCTTGTGGAATGTATCAAACCAATCGCCGTACATTGACACATCGCCGCCGTACCAGCCGAAATAATGGTTATATGAAAGAACATCCGAAATATGCACATATTCCTCATTAATATTGCAGGCAGTAAGCACAGCTTCGGTAGTAAGTCTTGTTTTATCAAGCGAATGAACAAGGTCATTTAGCATCTTATGATTTTCAACAATAGGAGAAGTTGCGCCGCCCATTGTAATCTCATTTGAAAGTCCCCACACCACGATTGACGGGTGATTGTAATTTTGATAAACAAGTTCCTTCATTTGCGACTTTGTATTTTCAACACCTTTTTCAAGATGCTTTGAAATATACGGAATTTCAGCCCAAACAACAATACCTCTCTCGTCGCACAAATCATAAAAATACTGAGCGTGCTGATAATGGGCAAGACGGATAGTGTTAGCACCCATTTCGCAAATCAAATCCATATCCTCTTTGTGATGCTCAGGCAAGAGCGCATTGCCGATATGAGGCCTGTCCTGATGCCTTGAAACACCTCTTAACGGATATTCTCTGCCATTTAAAATAAATCCCTTTTGCGCATCAATCTCAAATGTGCGGCAACCAAAGCGTGTTTTAACCTCGTCAACTGCCTCGCCGTCAACAATAAGCTTAGCGACAGCGGTATAAAGAAACGGGTCGTCAACTCCGTTCCAAAGGTGAACGTCTTTAATTTCAAGCTTAGCACTCGGATTTTTACCGCTTGCCTTAGCCCTTGCAACAACCTCATTGCCGTCGCTTATTTCAAATTCAACCTCGCCGTCGCAATAAGCGTCAACAGTAATTTTTGCGTCATCGCCGCTGATTTCAGGTGTAACCGCAATGCCGGGCGCACCGTAAAAATCAAGGTCAAAATGATTTTTGCCTACTCCGATAAGGCTTACATCCCTGTAAATACCGCCGTAAAATGTAAAATCCGCAACCTGAGGATAAACGTAATCGTTAGGCGAGTTATCGGCAACAACAACAAGCAAATTTTCGTCCTTAATATCATCAAGCTTAACCCTAAAGGTAGAATATCCGCCGTCGTGAACGCAAATTTCTTTTCCGTTAAAATAAACAGTACCTGTTGAATTTACACCGTCAAGCTGAAGATAAACTTCTTCGCCGTCGGGCATATCGCTTTTAGCCAAGCTTTTTGCAAAATATCCCTTGCCACGATAATAATCGTTGCCGCCGTCCTGTCCGTCATCGCCATTGAAAGTGTATGGCAAATCAATGCTCTCCCAATCGCTAGGAAACGTGCTTGGTACAGAGAAAGCCTCTTTTGAAAATTTCCAATCCTTGTCAATATTAATAACCCTGCGCATAATATACCCCTCTCAGTAAATTATTATATATAAATTATAAATCATTATTATATTTAATTCAACAAACATATTATTAACAAATAACGATAAATAAACCAAAATTGCATAGAAAAAGAGCACCTCAATCGAGATGCTCTTAAATTCTCTAAACATAGAAAGTCTTAATTACTTTCTCTTAAACTGCCTTGCCTTCATTGTTACTTCGTCAGAAGCAGGGAATGTGTTCTTATACTTGATTAAAAGAGTTGCACTCTTATCCTTGATAACTGCTACATTTGCATGGTTTACAGCTACCTCTGCAACCATATCATACTCAGCCTTAGTGATTTCCTTAGTCTTAGTATTGATTGTGCAAGTAACGGTACCGCCCTTATATGTAACCTTAATGTTATCTTCTGCAGTACCCTGAGCAAATGAAATAACGTCGATTTGTGCAACAGTTGCACTGATATCACCGAGAACCTCGAAGAAGTTACCCTGTGAATCCTCGCCTCTCATACTCATTTCAGCAGCCTTTGGCTGAATTACCATTGTGATAGTTCCGTCGCCGTTATCTGTAATGTTAGCATCAAGAACATCCTCACCCTTAACATAAGACTTTGTAAAGTCTTTTTTGCCGGGATCTTTCTCGTTAACATTGTAGTTATCAAGCTTAGGGTTACGGTTGTTACAAGGAACAAGACCGTAAATATTTGGCTTAAATAAGCCGTCAACAATACCCGGAACGAGCTTGTTAATAACAGCATTTTCCTTGCCGTCAATCATAACCTTACCTACATTAATTTTCTCATCACCGAGGAGCTTGTAGAAAGTCTCAGTCTGACCCTTATCATTGACATACTCGGCAGTAAGAGTCTTAGTGTAATCATAAGCCTCTTTATAATAGTTAGCAACATCTTCGAGTGACTTAAACTCAACTCCGCCGTATTTGCCTGCCTCAAATGACTTTTCAAGAACAGAAGTATCTTCTGAAGAACCGGCTTCTTCGCCCTCTGCTTGTTTCTTCCAACTGCCGTCCTTAATTTGGTGAATAGCCTTAATGGCACCTTCAGTTACGTAATTTACTTTTGCACATCCTGCAAATGAGCTTGCAATTAATCCTGTAGCAAGTACAAGGCACAAGCCTTTTTTCACATATTTGTTCATTTTCAGGGTTCCCCTTTCAGAATTATACGAATTCGTTTTATAAAACGCTACATATTAAATTTATATTAAATCTCACAAAATGTCAATAGAAATTTTAAAATTAAGTCATAATTTTTAAAAATTTAATTTTTACATTGAGATTTATACATTATTATGATATACTATTTTGATGAAAACAGACTACAGTACAGTATTTTTAATATATTTTTCAAGGAGTGATAAATAATGAGATGTAAAAACTGCGGCGCAGACAACGATGACAACAGATACATATGTGAGGTTTGCGGCTCTCCTCTTTATGACGAAAGCGATTTTGACAATGCAAACGGTATTGACGACGACAGAACTCAAACCTTTAAAGCAGTAAATGAGCCGAATAATCAAGTTCAAAACCGAAATGATAACTATAATGATTATGATAAAGAAAATCAATATAATAATCAAAAAAATAACGAAAGTGAAAAGAAAAATAAAGGTGCCGAAAAGAAAAGCATCATAGTTATTGCTGTTCTTGCGGTTATTCTTATTGCAATCATTGCTTCTGTTGCAGCAATTGCTCATAACAAGAACAAGGACAATACCACATCTTCAAGCCTTACTAAAATTTCTACACAGTCTGATTCTACAAGCGACAAATACAGCACCACAGAGAAAAAGACTACAGAAAGCACAACCGAATCAACTACCGAAAAAACTACCAAGCAAACCACGGCTTCCCTTTGGATAATCAACACAAGCTCAAGCGGAGGCGGCGAAGCAGAGGGCGACGGCAAGTATGAAAACGGCAAAAAGGTTACTCTTGTTGCAAGAGCTGACGACGGATACAAGTTCGACGGCTGGTATTCAAACGGAGTCAAAGTAAGCAGCAAGGAAGAATACACTTTCACTGCTAACCAAAATGCAAGCTTTTCAGCACAATTCTCACCTGTTGAAACTCAAGCGCCTGACACAACCGCTTCAAATTCAGGCAGCGACTTTGTTTTCGGCGAGTAATACAAGTAATCGAATAATATAGGTATAAATATATTAAAAAAGAAAAGAGATAAAAATGACAAAGGGCGAATCAGCTAAAGAAAATTTTATGAGCGGTCTTAACTGCTCGCAAGCGGTTGCTGCTGCTTTTGCAGAAGAAATGAATATGCCAAAATCGCTTGTTGAAAAATTAACCGTCGGCTTCGGCGGCGGGATGGGCAGAATGAGAGAGGTTTGCGGAGCCGTTTCCGGTATGACCTTCGTTATCTCTGCACTTTATGATGACGATAAGTCAGGAATTTATAAGCGAGTTCAAGCTGTAGCAAATGAATTTAGAGAGGAAAACGGCTCAATAGTATGCCGTGAGCTTCTCGGTCTTTCAAAGCCCGGTCCCGATTCGCCGCTTGCCGAGCCTCGCACAAAGGAATACTATAAAAAACGCCCGTGCCCGGAGCTTGTGGAGCTTGCCGCAGATATTCTTGAAAAATATATTTCAAATAATCCATATAAAAAATAAAAAAAGTGTTGCATTTTTGTTTTATTTGTGTTATATTATCTAAGCACAAAAACGTGCAACACATAAATGCGCTGGTAGCTCAGCTGGATAGAGTGACTGGCTACGAACCAGTAGGTCGGGGGTTCGAGTCCCTTCCAGCGTACCAAAAAAGTCATTAGGTATTTATACCTGATGGCTTTTTTATTATGTTGTGAAAGTGTGCGAGAATACTCTTTATTTTGGGGTCCCCACAAAGTCTTTGACTTTGTGGGGAGAGGAGAAACATACGAAGTGTTTGTTACGATTTTGCTCTGCAAAATTGTTTAAACACGGAGTGTGTTTCGACGAGAGTCCCTTCCAGCGTACCAAAAAGTCCAAAGCGGATTTGTCCACTTTGGACTTTTTATTATTTTTTGGGTTGTAGGGACTCGAACCCCATAATACAAAATCTGACGCAATTTCAAAAAATCGTCAGACCGCTTTTTGAGCGGTAACTCAGTAAAAAGCATTAATTATCGGATTTTAAAGTACACATATTTTTATCCCTCAAACATACTTGATAAATAGATTAAGTTTATATATAATAAATTTAGATAAGTATACGCAAAATAAGTGATTTTATTGAGAGGGAAAATTATGTATAGTGTGCTTGTAGTTGATGACGAGATACGTCAAAGAGAAGCAGTTATTAAAAGCGTAAATTGGGAAAAAGCCGGATTTAAAGTTGTGGGCGACGCCGAAAACGGAATTGAAGCACTTGAACTTCTTGATAAGCTGGAACCTGATTTGATTTTAACCGATATCAAAATGCCGCTTATGACAGGACTTGAACTTGCAAGAAAGGCAAGAGAAATAAGGCCTGCCACAAAGTTTGTTATTTTAAGCGGATACGATGATTTTGAATATGCACAGGAAGCGTTTAAGTATAACGTTATCCGTTATCTTTTAAAACCTATTTCCGCAAGCGAAATCAGCGAAGAATTCGTAAAAATCAAAGCGGAAATGGACGAAGAATTTGAAAGGCTTAAAACAGGAACATCAAATGAAGAAACCGAGTTAAGGCTTAAGAAAACGGAATTTCTTTTGCCGTTGCTTTTAGGAACAGGAGAGGATATTTATACACCTCAAGAGTTGAAAGACAGTGCCAAAAGGTTAGGACTTATTAAAAGCGACAATGACTGCTACAGCGTTGTTGTGTCAAAATTCAAAACTTTCAGCGGTGAAAACTGTACCGAGGCACATCATATTGATTTTGTAAACAGCATTGTAGGAAAATATGCAAATTGCGAAAGCTTTTTTGTAAACGGCAGAATTGTTACGCTTGTGACGAGTGAAGCAGAAGAAATGTCAACAAAATTAAGACTTCCCGTAATTGAACTTGTGCAAAGCGCAAAAAAGCTTTTCGACCAAAAATGCACAATCGGTATCAGCCAAACAGTTGAAAGCCTGGTGCTTTTGTCGCTTGCTTGCGCTCAGGCTATCACGGCAAGACGATACACCTCTGACGGTGCAGGCGATATCAGATTTATTAACGATCAGGAACACAAAAGCATATACGAACTTGAGGACATAGAAAAGTCAGTTCATAAGCTTGAACAGCTTTTAAAAATAGGCAACAAGGAAGAAATAAGTGAATTTCTTAATGATATGTTATCAAATAAAAATCGTGACGAAATAAATTATTTGATTATTCAAATACTTGCAACGGCGCACAGATGCGTAAGCGTTTTATCTGACAATGACGCATTATCTGAGCTTTTCTCATCAAATAATCCTTTCACCTCTCGCCTGTCATTCGATTTTAACGAGCAGTATAAAAAAGAACTGATATCGCTTTGCCTTGACGCAAGAGATATCATTTCACGCTCGCAAAGGCACGAAAGCGAAACGATTTGTGACAGAGCACTTCAAATTATAAACGATGAATATATGAATGAGGATTTATCATTGACCGATGCAAGCGACAAGCTGGGTGTAAGCCCAAACTATTTAAGTGCGCTTATAAAGAAGACGAAGTCGCAAAATTTTATTGCCCTTGTTACAGAACGCAGAATGAAAGCGGCAAGCGATTTACTGTTGTGTACGTCAATGAAAATTTTTGAAATATCACAAAAATGCGGATACAGTGACCAGCACTATTTCAGTTATTGCTTTAAAAAATATTACGGTATGTCACCTAACAAATACAGAGAGGAGCATTTAGGAAAAAACGATGTTTAAGCGTAACAAAATAAAATTGTCTGTATTGATTATAGCAATCGTTGTTTTCGGCGTTATATTTTCAACTCTTGCTTCTACATTATTTTTTGGCATATTTTACAAAAATTCAATGTTTGATTCGGCTTATGTATCGAGCAGGCAAGCCGTGTCGCAGGCTAACGAGACCGTTTCTAATTATGTTTCGTCAATAAAAAACAAGCTTGATAACCTTTGCGATGAAATGAACAACTGTACCGATACCTCGTCGCTTCAAAATGCAATATCAACAGCATCCAGACTTGAAGAAGATATATATTGCGTGATGCTTTATGATATGCAAGGCAATTTGCTTTTAGACGGAAACGACAACAACGACAAAGTAAAAAGCAGCCCTACTAATTTATCGTTTGACAAAGCCGCTTTTTCCGGACTTACTGACGGATACGCAATTACTCAACCCCACGTAAATACTCTTTACGAAAACAAATATCCGTGGGTTGTAACAATTGCAAAAAAAGAATATTCAAATCTTTATGCCCGCCAGGTTTTTGTTGTGATTGATTTCAAATTCTCGTCAATTGCAAAATATATTGATAAGGTGAGCATCGGTCAAAGGGGTTATTGCTACATTATCAATTCAAAAGGCGAAATTATTTATCACCCACAGCAGCAAATTCTTTTTTCGGGATTGAAAAAGGAAAATACCGATGAGATTTTTGACCTTGCAGACGGAATACACAGGAAAAGAAATAATATTTATAACATATCCTCCCTTGCCTCGTGTAATTGGAAAATAGTAGGTGTAAGCTTTAATGACGAAATAACACAAGCAGTAAAAAGCCAAATAATCATCGGCTCTGCATTTGCGATTTTATTCAGCCTTTTTATATCGGTTTTGGTTTATTTTATTCTTTCAAGAACTGTTACAAGACCTGTCAGAAGGCTTGTTGATTCAATGCAAAAATTTGAAAAGCAGGCGGAATCATTTGAATACAAGGCAGATATGAGTAACGTTGTGGAATTCAAAACCCTTTCGTCATCGTTTGAACATATGGTGCTTATGATTCAGTCGCTTATGGAAAAGGTTCACAATGAAGAAATTGTTCTCAGAAAGACGGAATTGAAAGCCTTGCAGGCTCAAATCAATCCTCATTTTCTTTATAATACGCTTGATTCAATTCAATGGATGTGTGAGCAGGACAACAGCAAGGACGCCGTCAAAATGGTGGGCGCACTTGCAAAGCTTTTCAGAATAAGCATAAGCCACGGCAATGAATTTATAACAATAAGCGACGAACTCAAGCACGCAGAAAGCTATCTTATTATTCAAAGCTACAGATACAAAAACCAATTTACCTATTCATTTGATGTTGACAAAAGCGTTTTGGGCTATATGTGCAACAAAATTACAATTCAACCGTTTATTGAAAATGCAATTTATCACGGGCTTGACCGAATGGTTGACGAGGGCGAAATCAAAATTATTGTCCGTCGCCAAGGCAAGGATATTGTAATAATCGTTAAAGATAACGGACTGGGAATGACACAGGAGCAATGCCGAACCATTCTTCAAAAGGATAGAAGCGACTCAAAAGGTATCGGTGTTAAGAATGTAAATGACCGACTGAAAATATATTTCGGAGAGGAATACGGAATTACGATTGAAAGCGAGCTTGACGTCGGCACAACCGTAACGATTAAAATTCCAAAAATTGAGAAAGGACAAGAAAATGAATATTAAAAAAGCGACTGCCTTGCTCACTCTTACTTTTTTTCTTATTGCAGTCCTGTTTGGCTGTGCAAAAGCCGCAGAATTTGACAACAAAAGCAACAATATTGCAATAATAACAAAAGGCAGTGACTCAACTTTTTGGAACGATATGAAAAACGGAGCGCTGTCTGCGGCAACCGAATACAATGTAAAAGTTACATTTGAAGGTCCTGAAAACGAAGAGGATTACAACGCCCAAAACAAAATGATTGAAAACGCAGTTTCAAACAATGTAGGCGCCATAATTCTTTCAGCGATAGATTTTGAAAAAAATGCCGATGCCGTTCAAAAAGCCATTGACAGCGGAATTAAGGTAATCACGGTTGACAGCGACGTTGATGTAAACGGCAAGGAGCTTTTTGTGGGTACAAACAATATTGAAGCCGGGAAAAAAGCGGCAAAGCAAGCAGTCGATTTGTGCAACGAGCAAAAGTCTATTAATATAGGTATAGTAAATTACGGCGCAAATACCGAAAACGGCAAACAGCGATTAAAAGGATTTACCGATTATATAAACAAAATAGACAATGCAAAAATTGTTGATACGGTTAATGTTGAATCAAACAAAGAAAGTGCAACCGCCGGTGCAAAAAAGCTATTGAAAAAGCACAAGCAAATCAATGTACTAATAGGCTTCAACGAATGGTCAACCATCGGGGTGGCATATGCAATAAAGGAATTAAATTTGAATAACAAGGTTTTCGGCATAGGCTTTGACAGCAATGTTAACTGCGTAAATATGCTTGAAAGCGGAGAGATAGATACACTGATTGTTCAAAATCCTTTTTCTATGGGTTACACCTCGGTTTCAAAAGCGTCTGAAATACTGTCGGGCAAAAAATCGCAAACAAGCACAATTGAAACCGATAGCTATGTTGTAACTCGAAAAAATATGTTTTCACCTGATATTCAAAAAATACTTTTCAGCTTTAACGAAAGCAGTAATTAACAAATATTCAAAACGGCTTTGACGGTCAATTTTGGCTTGTCAAAGCCGTTTTTTATGCTTTTTGGGTAGTAATTTTAACATAATAAATCATAAATATCGTAATTTTTTATACACTTTGAATAAAAAATTACATTCAATTTTAAATCTACCAAAGATATAATAAAGACACACAATGACTTAACGAAAATTTTAAGGAGGTAATCTTTATGAAAAAGATGAAAAAGTTATTGGCATTATTATTAGCAGTAGTAATGGTAGTAGGTTTTGCAGCTTGTTCTTCAAAAAAGGATGGCGGCGGCACAACAAAGGCGGCTTCGTCTGCCAAAGGTGAGATATCGGTATTCTATTACACCTTCAGCGACGCATACATTTCAACCGTTCGTTCATCAATGGATAAAATCTTGAAAGACGGCGGCTACACCTATAACGATTACGACGCAAACGGCAACCAGACAACACAGACCGAGCAGGTTCAAACAGCACTTGCAAAAGGCTCATCAATGCTTATCGTCAATGTAGTTGACACAGGCTCAAATGACGCAGCTCAAAACATTGTCAATCTTGCAAAGGCTAAAAACGTTCCTGTAATCTTCTTTAACCGTTCTGTTGACCAGTCGGTTATTGAAAGCTATGAAAAGTGCGTATTCGTAGGAACAGACTACGAACAGGCAGGTCATATGCAGGGTCAGATGATTGGCGAATACCTTGTAAACAACTATGACAAGCTCGACCTTAACGGCGACGGCAAAATCAGCTATGTAATGTTCAAAGGTCAAGAGGGCAATATGGAAGCAATCGCACGTACAAAGTACGGCGTTGAGGATGCTAACAAGGTTCTTGAAAAAGCAGGAAAGCCTGACCTTGAGTTCTATGATGCAGCTAACAAGAACAAATATCTTGTTGACCAGGACGGCTTATGGTCATCAGCAGCAGCTACAAACTATATGAGCACAGCTCTTGCTCAGTACACAGAATCAAACAAAAATATGATTGAACTTGTAATTGCCAACAACGACGAAATGGCACTCGGCGCAGTATCTGCTCTTCAAACAGCAGGCTACAACAAGGATGGCAAAAAGGTTATTCCTGTATTCGGTGTTGATGCAACAGACGCAGCTAAATCAGCTATCAAGTCAGGCTCAATGATTGGTACAATCAAGCAAGACGCACAGGGTATGGCTACAGCAATCACAACAATTATGGGTAATTACCTCAACGGTGCAAACGCACTTGACAGTATTGACACGGCAAACGTAGTAGGCACTTGGAGAGTAAATATTCCTTATTCGGCTTACACAGCAGATTCAGAAAAATAATATAAATTAACTTCACAAAATACGGTTGGGGCTTTTTGCCTCAACCGTACTATTCAAAGCAGATAGGAGAGATACATATGCAAAACAATATAAATAAATCCGTTTCTGCGACTGACAAAGATATATTGTTAAAAATGGTTGATATAGAAAAGACTTTCCCTGGTGTCAAAGCGCTTGACCATGCACAGTTGACGGTCAAAAAAGGAACAGTTCATGCACTTATGGGTGAAAACGGCGCCGGTAAATCAACACTTATGAAATGTCTTTTCGGTGTTTACAGCAAAGACAACGGTCACATTTATGTCGATGGAAAAGAGGTTAATTACAAAAACAGTAAGGAAGCCCTTGAAAACGGTGTTGCAATGGTACATCAGGAGCTCAACCAAGCGCTCAAGCGTAATGTTATGGACAATATGTGGCTCGGCAGATTTCCAAAGGTTTCAAAATATCTTCCTTTCACAAGTGAAAAGAAAATGTATGACGAAACAATGAAGGTTTTTAAAGACCTCGAAATAAACGTTGACCCGAAAGCCGTTATGAGCACAATGTCGGTTTCGCAAAGGCAAATGGTTGAAATTGCCAAAGCCGTTTCCTACAATTCAAAAATAATTGTTTTTGATGAGCCAACCTCCTCGCTTACCGAGGAAGAAGTTGAACATCTTTTCCGTATTATCAATATGCTTAGGGACAGAGGCTGCGGCATTGTTTATATTTCTCACAAAATGGAGGAAATTTTGCGCATAAGCGACGACGTTACAATTATGCGTGACGGCAAATGGATTGCCACAAAGGCAGCAAGTGAGCTTACTATGGACGAAATCATTAAGCTTATGGTTGGCCGTGAACTTACAAACCGTTATCCTGAAAAAGACAATAAAATCGGCGACGTTCTTCTTAATGTCGAAAATTTAAGCGGCGAATATACAAACCTTAATAATGTTTCATTTCAGGCAAGAAGAGGAGAAATCCTTGGTGTGGCAGGGCTTGACGGCTCAGGAAGAACTGAGCTGCTTGAGCAAATATTTGGAATAACCACCAAAAAAAGCGGAAAAATCACACTTGACGGCAAAGAGGTTAAAAACAGAAATCCGCACGAATCAATCAAAAACGGCTTTGCCCTTTTGACTGAGGAAAGACGTGCAACAGGTATTTTCGGAATTTTGAATATCAGAGAAAATACTACAATTTCAAGCTTAAAAAAATATCAGACCGGTCCGTTTCTTAACAAAAAGAAAATGAAGGACACGACTGACGAATATATAAAATCCCTTAGAGTTAAAACTCCTAATCAGGAAACAAAAATCAGCTCGCTTTCAGGCGGTAATCAGCAAAAGGTTATCCTTGCAAGGTGGCTTTTGACTGACCCTACCGTGCTTCTTCTTGACGAACCGACAAGAGGTATCGACGTAGGCGCAAAATACGAAATTTATCAGCTTATTCTTGACCTTGCCAAAAAAGGCAAAACAGTCATTATGGTTTCTTCCGAAATGGCAGAGCTTTTAGGCGTATGCGATAAAATTCTTGTTATGTCAGGCGGCAGGCTCTCAGGTGAGGTTGACGCAAAGACTACTAATCAGGAAGAGATTATGACACTTGCGGCAAAATATGTATAAGGAGGATTTCATTATGGCTGACACAAGTATAAAAAAGGTTAAGCGTTCACGTATCTCCCTTTGGGTTGAAAAATTCAAAGCGGCAGACAAGGACGACAAAAAAAGATTAATTACAGATTTATTATTTAACAATGCAATGTATATAATCATTGCAATAGCGGTGATTTTTATTGCAATCAAGGTTCCGGCATTTTTGAGTGTATCGTCAATAGTTAATATTGTTTCGCTCACCGCCGCAAAACTTCCGATTGCTTTGGGTATTGCAGGCTGTATCGTATTAACAGGTACGGATATTTCGGCAGGTCGATGTGTAGGTCTTACCGCCTGCGTTGCGGCTTCGCTTTTGCAAATGACAGGCTATGCCAACAAAATGTTCCCAAATCTTAATACAATGCCGCTTTGGATTGTATTTCTTGCAGTAATTGCAATCGGCGCAGTTGTTGGCCTTGTAAACGGATTTTTTGTTGCTAAGTTTAAGCTTCATCCGTTTATAGTTACTCTTTCAACCCAGCTTATTGTATTTGGTACTGTTCTTATGTACCTTATGATTGGCGGCAACAACGGTCAAACTCTTTCAGGTCTTGACTCGTCTTACACAAGCTTTATCACCGGTACGCTTTTCAATGTCGGCGGTGTTGCCATTCCTAAATATGTTCTTTATTCCGCAATTTTAACAGCAATTATGTGGGTTATTTGGAATAAAACAAAGTTTGGCAAAAATATGTTTGCCGTAGGTTCAAACGAAGAAGCAGCAAGAGTATCGGGCGTAAATGTATTTATGACAATCTTAATGGTATTTGTGCTTGCAGGTGTTATGTACGGTATCACAGGCTTTATTGAGGGCGCTCGTATTGCTTCTTGCTCTGCAAACACAGGTCTTAACTACGAATGTGACGCTATTGCGGCTTGCGTAATCGGCGGTGTATCATTTGTAGGCGGTACAGGTAAAATCAGCGGTATCGTTATCGGCGTACTTCTTTTGCAGATTATTTTTGCCGGTCTTAACTTCCTTTCCGTATCCGCAAATATGCTTTACATTATCAAAGGTGTAATCATTCTTGTTGCTTGCGCAATTGATATGAGAAAGTATCTCGCAAGAAGATAATAATTAACCACCGTTTTTGAAAGGCAGTGAAAAATATGAACGAAAACAACACAATAAATCTTAACACCGAAAGGAAACCCGGAGGACTTTACCGAAACATAAAAATGTCTGTAAAAACAGCAGACAAGCTCATCCTTGTCGGAATTATCGTTCTTATCGCCTGTATGATTTTTGCGGTAAGTCATGCAGGATTTACTGTCACATTCAATACAGACGGCGGATCGCAAATAGATAATCAAAAGGTTATGTACGGTCAGCTTGTTGATATTGAAGAAAATCCCGTTAAAGAGGGCTACACTTTTACGGGCTGGTATTTAGACAAGGATTGCACTAAGCAATTTGACATTAATAAAGACACCGTGAGCGACAGTCTGACTCTTTATTCGGGTTGGGAAAAGAAATAAAGAAAAAAGTTATATGTATTTTGCAAATGACAAATTAAGCATAACTTAATAAATATACAAAAATAAGCCAATGCATGGGAATAAACGTCCTTTATGCATTGGCTTAATTTTATTAAGGGAAATTTTTATTTTAAACGGCTTGTTTCTTGATATTGACACAATTATAATATATAATTAAAACAAAACAGATATATTAATTTAGGAGATAAATATGGGAGATAAAAATTTTATTGCCGGAATAGGCTGTACCAACGTTGACATTCTTTATTCGGGAATTGACAGATTGCCGAACGAGGGCGAAGAAATATATGCAAAGCATTTTTCACTTCAGCTAGGCGGCGGTGTTCCCGCAACACTTATAAATCTCGGCAGGCTCGGGATTAAAACAAAAATTGCGACAGAGCTTGGAGATGATATTTTTTCAAACTATGCAAGGCAGGAATTTGAAAAATGCGGCGTATCCCCTATTAATCTTTATAAAGGCGATGACGATATTCCGCTTAATGTTACAAGCGCTATGATTACAAGCAGGGACAGAACATTTATGTCCTACGGTCACGGAAGCGTTGAGGCAACGCCCGACGCACTTGATGCGGCTTACAAAATGTGCACCGGCGCAAAGATAGTGATTATGCACACAGGCGGCTTTTTGCCTGTATACAAAAAACTTAAAAGCGAGGGTACAATGCTTGTTTTCGACTGCGGCTGGGACGATAATTTGAGCCTTGAAAACTACAAGGAGCATCTTGAACTTGCTGATTATTATACCCCAAACCAAAAGGAAGCGCTTAAAATAACAGATACCGACACTCCGGAAAAAGCGGCTGACGTTTTATCAAATTATTTTGAAAAGGTTATCGTTAAGCTTGATAAAGACGGCTGCCTCGGAATGGAAAACGGAAAGAAATTTTATGTCAGTCAAGTTGACGATTTCAAGCACGTTGACTCAACAGGTGCAGGCGATGCATTCCTTGCAGGCTTTATTTACGGCTTGTACCACGAAAAAAGCTTTGAGGATTCAATCAAATTCGGCAATATTACAGGCGGAAAATGCGTTACCAGCGTTGGTTGCTTAAGCTCATCTTGCACCGAGCAGGAGCTCCTTGAAGTAAAGGAAAACTATTATAAATAAGCAAAAGCCGACTAATCAAACGTCAGATTAGTCGGCTTATTTTAATCATAATATTTATCAAGCTCGTATTCGCATTTTTCGTATTTTTCAATCTTTGGCTCTTTATAAATCTTACCTCGGCAAACAACCATATACGGCTGAGATAGCGCACGGAAATCATCAAGCGGATTTGAATTTGAAACGAGGATATCGGCGCACTTGCCGACCTCAATACTGCCTGTAATATCATCAATTCCCAAAATTTTTGCATTATTAAGAGTGGCGGTATAAAGCGCAAAAGCAGGCGATACACCGACGTTCTTTTCAAAATAATGAAGTTCACGCCACATATTATAATGGGTGGTATAGGGGCAGCCCGTATCTGTTCCCAGCCCGACGGTAATGCCGTTTTCAAGCGCTGTTTTTGAGCCTGAAATCATATTGTTATAAACAATATTTGAATTATATTGCACCGCCTCGCTGATACCCAAAGTTTCACGTTCAAATTTTGCCATAGGAAGCGCAGGCGAAATTGTGCAAACCAAAACGGCATTATGCTTTTTAAAAGCATCAATTTCCCTTTGGGTAAGAGTAGAGCCGTGCTCGATTGAGTCAACTCCGTTTTCAACGGCACACCTTACACCCTCAGGGCTTTGAACGTGAGCAGCAACTTTAAGACCGTAGCCGTGCGCCCTGTCACAGCAAGCCTTAATCATATCTGCCTTCATCATAAGCTTACCCGGCTCGCCCTTAACCTTAGCGTCCATAACTCCGCCCGTAATCATCAATTTAATTAAATCTACGTTTTGACTCTTTAATTCGTCAACCATTTTAACTGCGTCCGCCACGGTTTGGGCAGGACGTGTAACAGAGCCGACCATATGGCCGTTCGGCACGCCGATAGCAAAATTTGCCGCCAAAATCCTCGGTCCGTCAAGCTTGCCCGAATTAATCTTATCACGCAGGCGGGTGTCAAGATTATCAAGTCCGCCGACCGCACGAACGGTGGTAACGCCTGCCATCAAGCCCTGCATTGCATAGGCATGGCACATTTTAAGCACAAGTTCTCTTGAAATGGCTGAGGAAAGCGCAATTTTAGTTAAAAGAGTGGTTTTCATCGGCTTGTTTTGCGGCTTGCCGCCTGCAGGAAGATGAACGTGCAAATTGATAAGCCCCGGCATTAAATATTTGCCGCTTAAATCAATAACTTCATCGCTTACACTCGGAGTAATACTGCCGATTTCAACAATTTTTCCGTTTTCAATCGCAACGTCAATATTTTCCCTTGCCGCCATATCCTTCGTGCCGTCAAGAAGAGTGCAATTTTTAAATATCATTTTCATAAAATCACCTGTAACAATTATAATAGAAAAAGGTCTATTTTTCAATTTGCCATAATACATAAAAATTAGGGACTTTTATGTACGAATTTCACAAAAGAATTACAAAAAATAAGAGGCGAACAATGTTCGCCCCTACGGTAGATTTTCTTTTATCATTGTAGGGGCGATTATCAATCGCCCGTCTGCATCATTCTTCTATAATTGCTTCGGTAACTCTTTGAGCCGCCTTGCCGTCGTCAAGATAATTAAACTTATCATTAAACGCCTTATATTTTTCGTCATAGCTTCTGTCCATCTCGGCATTCTTGATAGCCTTAATCAGCTCGTCCTCGGTTTGAACAATCGGGCCGGGAAGCTCATCAAGGTCAATATAAAAGCCACGGATTTCATTACCGTATGCCTCAAGGTCATACATATAGAAAATTTCCGGTCTTTTAAGGTTTGCATAATCGAAAAATACCGATGAATAGTCCGTTACAAGCAAATCGGAAATGACATAAAGATGATTGATGTCATTCACCTTTGACACATCATAAACAAAGCCCTTATATTTATCAAAATCAAAGGAATTTGCAACAAGATAATGCGCCCTGAAAAGGATAATATATTCATCGCCGAGATTAGCTTTCAGCTTATCAAAATCAACCTCGGTTTTATATGTGTAGCCTATGCCTGCCTGATGCTGATTGTCACGCCAAGTAGGTGCATAAAGAATATATTTTTTATCCCTCGGAAGCTGTAATTCACTTACTATATCTTCGATATCCTTTTGAGTATAATTTGCCAAAAAGTCATTTCTCGGATAGCCAAGCTCCAAAACAGTATCCGTTCTGCCGATAGCCTCCAAATTCCAAGCGGAAATAAACTTTTCTGCCGCAAAGGGCGACGGGGCAAGAATATATTTAAACTTACTTGCATCAACCTTATATTTTTCACGGATTTCGCTTTTTGAATTCATAGCGTTGTCGGAAATATTAATATCATAACCAAGACGTTTAAGCGGCGTGCCGTGCCAAAGCTGAATGTAAACTTGGTCGTCCTTAGGATAAATATGGTCGCTCATTCGATAGTTATAAACCCAATACTTAGCCGTTGCCGCCGCAACTTCATAATCCTTTGTATTAACCGTGACTATATAAGTATTAGGGTTGTCCAAAACAAAGGTAAACTGCTTAGGATTGCGAAAAGCCCACACGAAAGTATAATCCTCAAATTTTTCCTGAGTGAGCATATATTCATAAATTGCCTTTGGACTGTCGCCGTAGCTTCTGCCGTCAAAAGTCGAAAACAAAATAACCTTAGGGTCGGTTTTAATCCTGTCTCTTATTTCATCATAAGATTTCTTTCTGCTTTCAAGGAGAATTTTACGTGACTCTTTACGAAAACCCGACTGTTTTTTTGCAATATTAATCGCAAATTTCTTAACAGCCTCAAAAAGTTCTTTTTTATAATTTCGCTTTTTCGGAGCATAAAGAATTTCAATATTATCTTTATCAAGCCACATACTTGCGCCTCCTCTTTAAATACAACTTATAATTTATTATATATTATAACAAGCAAATCGTCAACAAGCATTGTCAATAAAATAACAAGTGCGTTAATAGGTTTTAATCATTTCAAAATTTTGACTTTTAAGAACTCTTAATAAATCACAATTATTATTAATTTTCTCTTTTGTAATAATACCGCCTCGTGCCGTGTGAGCCTTGGTATGAAAATCAGAGCCTGAACACATCAGCTTGCCGCTTTCCCTTGCCCAAACCTCTGCCTTTTTGTTAAGCTTCTCATTCGTTTTTCCGTTATAAATTTCAATACCGTCAATATAATGCTCATCGCATCTTCTTATGCCCGTTCTAAACGGGTGTGCCTGAAACACAAGAAATCCTTTTGAATGACAGAGAGAATACATTTTCTTTTCCCACGGCTTCATCAAATTGCCTGCGCCGTAAAGAAATCCCTCGTCAATGCCGTAAATAAGATAATCGTTAGCCGTGCCGTAATGGCGAAGTTCCATTCCGAGCAATACCGTAAAATCTTTGCCCGATTTTTCAGCCTCCGCTTTCATTCGCCTGTAGCCCGAAAGGTAAAAATCAATCTGCTTTTGCGGGCACCAATTAGGCTCAAAGGTCATAGGGCTGTAGTGGTCGGTAACAACTATTCCGTCATATCCTTTTTCAATATATAATTTTACAATTTCCTCAGGCTCGACCCTGCCGCAACGTGAAACACAACCCGTGTGGCAATGAAGCTCATATTTATATAATTTATTTTCCATAAATTTTAGGATATCACAAACCTAATCTTATAGCAAGAAATTTTAAACATATTTATATCATAAACATTCAATCGTATAAATCTTCAAAAAGTTATTGACACGCTGTTTTTTTAATTATAATATAAAACCATAAAACAAAAACGTTTTGGAGATATGGTATGACACACAAAGATTTTGCAAAAAATGCGCCTATGGGGTGGAACAGCTGGGACTGCTTCGGCGCAGCTGTAAATGAAAAACAGCTCAAGGAAAATGCCGACTATATGGCAAAAAATTTAAAGAAATACGGCTGGGAATATATTGTTTGCGATATTCAATGGTATGAACCAAAGGCAAAAGATAACGATTATAACAATTTTACCGAGCTTGATATGGACGAATACGGCAGACTTATCCCTGCCGAAAACCGTTTTCCGAGTGCTAAGGGCGGTCAGGGCTTTAAGCCTATTGCCGACTATGTTCACTCCCTCGGCTTAAAATTCGGAATTCATATTATGCGTGGTATTCCACGTCAGGCAGTGCACAAAAACACAAAAATAAAAGGCAGCAAATTTACTGCCCGTGAGGTTGCGCACCATTTCAGCGTATGCTCGTGGAACACCGATATGTACGGAATGAAAAACTGTGAGGGTGCACAGGATTATTATAACAGCATATTTGAACTTTATGCTAAGTGGGGCGTTGATTTTATAAAGTGCGACGACATTGCGGTAACGGAATTTCGCCAATGGGATACGCCGTACAGCGCATATTATGAAATTGAAATGATTAGAAAAGCTATTGACAACTGCGGCAGAAATATGGTGCTTTCGCTCTCTCCCGGTCCTGCTAAAATCGAAAATGCAAAGCACCTTGCAGAAAACGCAAATATGTGGCGAATGACAGGCGATTTTTGGGATAAGTGGGACAAGCTTCACGATATGTTTGACAAATGCTTTTTGTGGCAAAACGAAGTTAAAAGCGGAAATTATCCTGACTGCGATATGCTACCGCTCGGCAAGCTTTGCAAAAACTGTTCATATCACGGTCCTAAAGACAGATACACTCAATTCACAAGGTCTGAACAAATCACAATGATGAGCCTTTGGGGAATTTTTAAAAGTCCTCTTTTCTTCGGCGGCAATATGCCTGAAAACGACGAATGGACGCTCTCGCTTTTAACAAACGAAGAATATCTTAAAATGCATAAAGATTCAAACGGCGCACATCAGCATTACAGAAAAGAAACAAACGGCAAAGGTACCGTCATTTGGGTGGCGAACGGAAAGAAGTGTAAATATGCAGCACTTTTTAATACTAAAGATAAAAAAGCTAAAATCAAATTCAATTTAAGTGATGTTTTGATGCCTGATGAAAAATACAACATTTTTGACATTTGGGCAAAAAAAGAACTCGGCAAGTTCAAAAATTCATTTACTGCCGAGGTTGAACCCCACTCAGCCGTACTGATTAAAATATACAACTAACAAAAATCCCTTCAGACTGTCGATAAAGTGGCTAAACCGTGCCTCGTCGAAAGAAATTCCGTGTTCGAATAAATTTTTCAAAAATTTATAATAAACACTCCATTCCTTTCTCCTCTCCCCAAAAAGCTTACGCTTTTCGGGGACCCCGAATTAAAAAGACGTTTTTGCCTCCCTTGCAAAGGGAGGTGGGTGCAACTTGTTGCACTCAGAGGGATTGGAAAAACGGCAAGGACATTGAGTCCTTGTCTTTTTTGGCACTTTCCGTCTTTTGCTCGGGGGCAGTACCCACGTACAGCACCCGCTCGCAAAATACGAAATTTATCTCACTTTCTCGAAGTCTGACAGCGTGTAGAAATTTACTTATTTTTTTGTTCTCTTTTTTTCTTGGCTTTTTCAGTTTTAAGCTGTTGCTTCATTTCTTTTTGCTTAGCCTCAAGTTCCTTAGCCTCTTGCTCCTCAAGGCGTCTGTTTTCCTCATCACGTGCCTTTGCCTCGTCATACATAGCCTTAATATCCTCATAATGCTTGTAATTCTCCGCCTGAACAATGAGCTTGCCTGCGTCAATATACGGCTTTGCAAGACGGTTGTAATACGAATTTTCATCCGTCGCCTTTTTAATTAAAGCCTCAATTTCCTTTCTTTCAGCCTTAAGCTTTGCCTTTTTTGCTTTAAGTTTTGATTCTGTATTCTTATCCTTAGCCTTTTTTGCTTTAGAAATTTCAGTTTCAAGTTCTGCCAAAGCGGCAAGGTTGTCGTCCTCTTTTGCAAAAAGCTGTTCAAATACCGCATTATCAAAAGGAACAATTTTTCCGCCTGCTTTTGCAATAGCTTTCTTGCTGTACTTTCTGTTTCTTGCGGTTTCGATTGCAGCGCTTCTTTCCTCTCTGTGCTTCTTGGTATCCTTCGGCATAGCCTTTGCATTTGCCATTGCACGTTCAAGTTCTTCGTCGCTTACATCTGACAAACCGTCAATTCCGTTTGCATAAATTCTTTTTGCCTCTTCAAGCCTAAGTTTCCATTCCTCACGGTCAAACTTTTCGACTTCTTCGTTTACCATTTTTGAAATTTCAATATTTTCGTTATATGCTATTGCATCTTTAAGTGCCTTTTTAGCTTGCTTTTTGGCAGCCTTGCCGTCGGCGCTTTTAACTGCTTTTTTGAACGAATCAATATCTTTCGGCTCGGCATTTTTCATACTTTGCGCCTCTTCAATAACATCTATTGCATCAACAATATCTTTATCGTTAAGCACGCCGTTGCCATAATCTTCAAACATTGCACGAAGCTTAAGCACCTTAACAATTGCACGCTGGCGAAGCTCCGTCATATCATAGAAGAAATACGGAATAAAGTTTAGCGTTGCACCTATAACCGATAATATAACAATAACGACAAATGCTTTTTTGAAAATATCGTTAATATAAAGAACGTTATAAGGCGAGTTCATTACTTCGCTGATTGATTTGCCTGTTATTGACGATATTTCGCTTGCACGAGATGAAAGTGTATTTTCATTAATACCGACCTTTTCATATACAGCAGGCACAATGCCGCTTGTCAAAAGCGTAATAACCGTTCCTATAAGACCGACGGTTGAAAACATACCGTCAATTCTTTCTCCGGTCAAATATTGCTGATAATCACGAATGTCGGCATTTACTGCTGGAGTCAAAATAACGCCGAATGAACTCATAAGATAGTTACCGAAAAGAATAATTGCAATATATACAATCATTTTAGGCGGTTCTGCCTGAACAACGGGATAAAGCAAAAATAGAATTACGGCATTGAGCGCATTGGTGAAAATGAGCACCGCTTTTTTGCCCCACTTTTTAATACAAAACGGAGCGGCAAGCATTCCCCAAAGGTTAGCGTTTGCAACAACCATTGTGATTATTGTATAAAGTCCGGCGCCGACACCGTCTTCTTTTGTATTATGGTACTGATAGCACCACTGGAGCATATTGCCGTATGTAGTTTCAAGAAATCCTATCCAACCTGCAAGAGAAATAACCCAGAAAAGCTTATTCTTTGCAACTGCACGAACGGCATCAAGAAATTTGATTTGCACAACGTGGCTTCTTGCCTGAACAATCTTTTCCTGAGTATTTGCAAAAATATATACAGAACAGATTACGCCGAGAATTGCGAAAGGCGGATAAAGAATTCTGTATAATTTCATATCATAAAGGTCATTGTTCGTTGCAACCTTTGCAACAAGCGGCAAAACAGCAGTTGCAATAGACGGAGCCATAGAATAAACAACAGACTTAATTGTTAAAACATTTGCTCTTTCCTGAGTATCCGGCGAAAGCACCATAATAAGGTTTTCATACGATTCATAAAAGAACATATAGAAAAATTGAAAACCGATATTAAACAAAAGAACGATAAGAGCCTTAACGTTTTGGCTTTCAATTTTTTCATACGGCACCATTACCATACCCACCACAAGCAAGCATGCCGGAAGCGCCATTGACAGCAAATAAGGTCGATACTTTCCCTGCTTACTTCGGGCATTATCAATAATATTAGCCCTTATTGCGGTGGCAGGAAAAGAAATAGCAATACTGATTGCATAAATAATATAAACCTTAGTTGGAGAAATGCCGATAGCATTACCTATAATTACATTTGTAGTGCTCAACGTTAACTGCTGAACACAATAAATCAGGAAATAAATTCCTATTCCGCCGAAGGAATAAGCAAATATCTCCTTAAATGGCATATACCTGCCGGGCATAGGTCTTTTCCAATATACCTTTGCGTCAGAAAGAGTTTGCTTAATCTTTCCTATTTCCATAAAAAATTAACCCCTTTTTCTTTTTGAGCTTCAGAAGTACATACTTTTTCATTATAAGTATCTTAAATACTTCAAAGCTGTTACAAATAAATATTATATAACATATTCACTTGTAATTAAATATAAAATACAGTATAATAAATACATATTTCGGAAACGGTGGAGTAGAAATGTATCATAGTAAATCTTTTTATTTAGGATATCAAAGCAAAAATAATTTGTTTTTACCGAATGTAATAAGCGCTTTTAAAATTCTTGTCGATGAAAGCTTTTTTCATTTTACGGATGACGAGGAACACAATTTGTATCCCAAAGGCACAGTCACTTTTATTCGCTGCACGGCAGGCAACGGCAAAATCTATACAAAACACGGTGAATTTGAATTAAGCGAAAACGATTATATCTTTTTAAATTTCCACGATATTATCAAATACAAGGCTATGGGGCAAATTTGGGGATACCGTTGGACTAACTTTACATATATCGGCTGCAAAGATTTTGTCCTTGGCAAGATAGGCAAAAGCGAGGTCGGCGACGACGAAGAAAAATATTTTGAAAAGCTTATAGGAATAGGTCAAAACGCTGAAATTTCAAACTATGTCAGTTTCATTTTTCTTGCATATTACTTTAACGTTTGCAGAAAAGAAGAAATAAGCGAAATTCTTAATCTTGACACCCCACAACGCAGGCTGATTGACGATATTTGCTCATTTATATCGCAAAAATTATTTACGAAAATAACGGTTGATGCCGTGTCGGCATTTTTCAACATCACCCCTCGCAGACTTCACCAAATTTTTATCAAGGAACTTAATATTTCACCAAAAAAATACATAACCAAAAAGAAAATGGAGGAGGGTTACAGGCTGCTTGTTCAAACCTCTATGCCGATTAACAAAATAAGCGAATTACTGTGTTTCAGCTCACCGTATCATTTTACAAATGAGTTTAAAAAAATTTTCAACCAAACACCTACCCAAGTAAGGAATATCGAAAAATAAAGGAATGGCTATGCAACATACTATATATTGTATATAATATACAATAAACGACTATTTTTAAAATTTGCTTTACAATTCGGGTGTAATATGCTATAATCTTTTCGCTGTAAACGAATTACACGGTTTCGGGGTTTAACTGCCTTGCAGTATTCACCTGCCCGTTACTGAGTTTTGCGTGATACGGCAAATAATATTAAATGAGGTGAAAATTATGACACAGGCTGAAAAGCAAGCAATTATCAAGGAGTATGCTACTCACGAGGGTGACACAGGTTCACCGGAAGTTCAGGTTGCAGTTCTTACAACAAGAATCAACGAGCTTACAGAGCATCTTAAGGTTCACAAGAAGGACCATCACTCAAGACGTGGTCTTTTAAAGATGGTTGGTCACAGAAGAAACCTTCTCGTATACCTTTACAATAAGGATATCGAAAGATACCGTGCTCTTATCAAAAAGCTTGGCATCCGTGATACACTCGACAGATAATTTGTCACTTAGGCAAGCATGGCTGACGGTCAATGCTTGCCTTGTTTACTTTTTTGTAATTTAAGGAGGCGCAGACAATAGTAGTAAACCGAGTATGTAAATTATAATTTGTATATTGGGTTTATTACTATTGCACCTCCTTGATTAAATAAATAAAATTTAAAGAAATGAGGTACTAAAATGTTTTTCAAGAATTTTAAAGTTTGGGAAACCGAGCTTGCAGGCAGAAAGCTTACACTTGAAACAGGCAAAATGGCAGGCCTTGCAAATGCTTCAATTATGGCTCGCTACGGCGAAACAGAAGTTCTTTGCACAGTAACAGCGTCTGCAAAGCCACGTGAGGGCGTTGACTTCTTCCCTCTTTCGGTTGACTATGAGGAAAAAATGTATGCGGTAGGCAAAATTCCGGGTTCATTCCTTCGCAGAGAAGGCAGAGCAGGAGAAAAGGCAATTCTTACATCCCGTTGTATCGACCGTCCTATTCGTCCGCTTTTCCCAAAAGATTTAAGAAACGATTGCTCAGTTGTTGCAACAGTTATGTCAGTTGACCCTGACTGCTCACCTGAGATTACTGCAGCTATCGGTGTATCTGCCGCTATTGCTATTTCGGATATCCCTTGGGCAGGTCCTATATCTTCGGTAAACGTCGGCCTTGTTGACGGCGAAATCGTTATCAACCCAACTCTTGAGCAAAGAGCAAAGACTGACCTTACACTTACGGTTGCATCAACAGCTGACCTTGTTGCTATGATTGAAGCAGGCGGCAATGAAATTGATGATGAAACAATGTTTAATGCTATTATGGCAGGTCACGAAGAAAACAAGAAGATTGTTAAGTTTATTCAAGGCATCGTTGACGAAGTCGGCAAGCCTAAGTTTGAATATGAATCATCAGACCCTGATCCTGAAATTATGAAGGAAATTGAGGACTTCTGTATTGAGGACGTAAAGAAAGCTCTTGACACAGATGACAAGCTTGTACGTGACGAGGCTCTTCTTCCTATTTATAATGCAGTTCACGAGAAGTTTGACGAAAGATTTGAGGGCAACGAGGGCAAGATTGAAGAAATTATGTATCTTGTTCAAAAGCACGTTGTTCGTGCTTGGCTTAAGGACGAGCACAAGAGAGTTGACGGCAGAGGCATTGACGAAATCCGTCCTCTTAACGCAGAGGTTGACCTTCTTTCAAGAGCACACGGCTCAGGTCTTTTCACAAGAGGTCAAACACAGGTACTTTCAGTTACTACTCTCGGTCCGATGTCAGACGCTCAGCTTCTTGACGGTCTTGACGAGCAGACTGAAAAGAGATATATCCATCACTACAACTTCCCGTCATACTCTGTAGGCGAAACAAAGCCTTCAAGAGGACCGGGCAGACGTGAAATCGGTCACGGTGCACTTGCTGAAAAAGCGCTTGTTCCTGTTCTTCCGTCAGTTGATGAATTCCCTTATGCAATCAGAGTTGTATCTGAAGTTCTTTCATCAAACGGCTCAACTTCACAAGGCTCAATCTGCGGCTCTACTCTTTCACTTATGGCTGCAGGCGTTCCTATCAAGGCTCCCGTTGCAGGTATCAGCTGCGGTCTTATCACAGGCGACGACGGCGTATACGGCGACTTTATGACAATGGTTGACATTCAAGGTCTTGAAGATTTCTACGGCGACATGGACTTCAAGGTTGCAGGTACTAAGAAGGGTATCACTGCAATTCAGATGGACCTTAAAGTTCACGGTCTTACTCCTGAAATCATCAAGGAAGCTTTTGCTAAGACTCATAAGGCAAGAAATTACATTCTTGATGAAATTATGCTTCCATGCATCAGCGAGCCGAGAAAAGAGCTTTCAAAGTATGCTCCTAAGATGTATACACTTTCCATCAACCCTGACAAGATTGGCGATGTTATCGGCAAGGGCGGCAAGGTAATTCAGGAAATTCAGGCTGACTACGATGTTAAGATTAACATTGAAGAGGACGGCAGAGTATATATCAGCGGCATTGACGCAGACAAGTGCAAGGGTGCTGTTGAAATTGTTAAGCTTATTGCTACCGACCCTGAGGTTGGTTCATTCTACAACGGTGTTGTAACAAGAATTATGAACTTCGGCGCATTTGTTGAAATTGCACCGGGCAAGGAAGGTCTTGTTCATATCTCTCGCCTTGACGTTAAGAGAACGGAAAAGGTTGAGGACGTTGTAAACGTCGGCGATTCCGTTATCGTTAAATGTATTGAAATTGACGACCAGGGCAGAATCAATCTTTCAAGAAGAGATGCTTTAATCGAACTTGAGGGAATGAAACCTGAAAACGAAATTGACGAAACACCGAGAAAGCCACGCAGAGATAATCACAGACGTGACAATAACAGAAAGTAATTAATCTTTCAATAAACCAAAATGACTGTCGGAGAAATCCGACAGTCATTTCAGCGTGTAGAAAAAGTTCAATTACAAATTTCTACACGCTGTAAGACTTCGAGAAAGTGAGATAAATTGCGTATTTTGCGAGCGGGTGCTGTACGTTGGTACTGCCTCCGAGCAAAAGACGGAAAGTGCCAAAAACGGCAAGGACTCGATGTCCTTGCCGTTTTTCCAATCCCTCCGTGTGCAATAAGTTGCACCCACCGTCTCCCCTGTCGTGTCGGTCGGTGCTTCTGCACTAAAGTGCAGAGGTCTCCACCGGAGACCCGCACCCTTTGCAAGGGAGGCAAAGAGGTATATTAATTTTATTTGGCACGGTTTAGCCACTTTATCGACAGTCTGAATGACTGTCGGAGAAATCCGACAGTCATTTTTTATTATATACAATTAATAAGTATATATTGAAGCATTTGAATAAGTGACTTTTTCTTTGCCCGAAGCGTCTTTTGTTACAACAAACGCTCTTGCGCCGATATTGCCGCTCATTGCGATAAGTCCATAATTAAGGCCGATTTGATTAGAAGATTTTTTGTTATAAATAACCTTAATCGTTCCCGGATTTGCACCTGAGGCGCTCTTGCCTACATTTTCGAGAGTCAAATCAGAAGCTAATGCATTTTTACCGTAAATAAAGCCTTGCTTTTCAACTGTTTCGCCGTCTGCAATTGAGCGTGTTGCAATAAACAAAACGTCAGGCGCCTGACTTGACGGACGATTCGTGGATATAATTGCGATTTGAGTTTTAGCTTTTTCGTTCTTTCCCTCAACTGCCGTCAATTCAATATTTGCAGCACAATAAAATGTATATTTTTCGCCGTATGCAACTGTAGAATCGCCTATTTTCCACGAGGTTACACCCTGCTTGCCGACAGTAACCTTTGCATCATAAGAAACACCCGTTGCAATATCCTGATATTCTTTGCCGCCAACGCTTATTGTTGCGCCGTTCGCTTTGATAGTGTATGTTTGCGACACGTCTTTCGTATAATTAGCTCTAATCGTTTTTCCGTCAGTCAAGGATGAAATTTGATTTTCGCTTATCGACCATTCCGAGAACAAATATCCCGGGTAAATCGGTGCCTGCGGAATAACTACGTCTTTGCCGTCACTTACAGTTTGGCTTGAAATCACATTGCCGTATAAATCAACGAATACTACAGTAAACTTCGTTTCTTCGCTCTTAATAAAGAGTGGTGTAAACGTCATATTATCCGTAGCGGTTGTTATATACTCCTCATCTATAGAAACAAGTTTATTGCCCTGTTTCCAACCCAAAAATTCAGCCCCTGCATTTGCAACCGCTTTAAGGGTAATGCTCGAATTTTTATCAATACTTACGCTCTTGCCAAGCGTTGTATCAATACCGTTAAGGCTTGTTTTGCCAAGGTCGGATTTAACAACCGTGATTGAAACAGCGTCAGGTCTGACATTAGGCAAAATCTCATAATGAGCATAAAGGGTAACGCCGTCTGAAATTTCTTCTACAATATAATCACTTGTGATTTGAATTCCGCCGTCAATTTCGGTAAACCAACCTACAAATTTATAAGTATAATTCTCATCATAATAATTGTCGCCGTCGATGTTTCCTATTTTTTCACCGACAGGGAAATATCTTATACCCGATTGCTGACCTGCTAATGAATTGTCAAAATTAATGCCAACAAGTTTGGTGCTCCAAACAGCATAGAAAGTAACATTTTCATTCAAAAATTCATTACTGTCAATTTTTTCGCCGGCGAATAAGTCAACCATATCCGGTTCAGGGTCAACGCTCCAACCGAGAAAATACTTTTTAATAAAATCTTGGCTGTAAAAATCGCCTAAATCAAGCGGAGATTTAACGGTATATGTAAAATTATTATAATATCCCGTATCAACAGCAGTTTGAGTTGCGGTGAACTGATATTTAACCTCAAATTTTTCGGCTTCTTTTAAAACAGGATAGAGTTTTACAATTTCATCATGTTTATTTCCGAGATTTTTATATTCGGCATTTTCGTTATATTCAATATCATCTGCATTTGCATTTCTTGCCCAACCTGCGCAAATATATCTTTCGTCAAAATTAGTGTTAATGCTTGAATACTTAGGAGTTGTTATGTTGGTGTCATAGTTGATGTTTTTATGAATTTGAAGCAAATTGCCGTCATTATCATAATAATAAACATTATATGATACAGGGCTTAAAACTGCATAAAGATCAACTCTTTCGCTTGCACTTGCAACAAAAATTTTCGCACCGTCTTTATAAACGACCTTTCCCTGCGGTACAGTTGCCCAACCTTCAAACACGTAACCTTCAGGCGCAATGTTCATTGACTGAGCTGTGTTAAGCGTAACAGTTGAATTATTATCAACTGTCTGAGAAAAATGCAGGTTTCCGTTTATATAGTATTTAATTACCGCTTTGCTGTCATTTTTTACATAAACAGGATATAACGCAACAGAATTTGACGTGGAAAACTGCTTATATATAGATTGACAATCGGTATACGCAACAGTCGTTGAATTAATTGCAGTTGACCAACCGACAAAAATTGAATCATGCTTAGAACTCTTTACTCCGAGTTCCTCGGCAGACATAAGATTTTGCGCCACGTCATATGTAAATGTTTGGGTGGTTATCTTAGAGCCGCTTGTATCATAAAAAGTAAAAGTATATGTTATCGGAGTCCAAGTTGCCGTCAACTTAATTTCATCCTTGCCAAAAGGAACAATACTTTTGCTTCTTATCGCATTTGAACTTTCGTCAACCCAGCCTGCAAATCTGTAGCCGTCCTTCTTTGGTACAGGCATAATTCCGAATTCGTCGCCTGCCGCAACTTTCATACTTGTTTTTGAAACCGTACCGCCGTTAGGGTCGAAAATCGCCGTTGCACTTTGAGTTTTAACTACAGTAATCGTAAAGGTGCAAGGAATACTTTGCGTTCTTACATTAAGCTTGTAATTTCCCTTTTTAAGATTAGCGGTGATTCTTGCATATCCGCCGTTTTTCAAATTGTCTGAGGTTGCAATCGTTTTTCCGTCGTTATCTTTAAGCGTTATTGTAAGCCCCGTTGTTCCGACTTTAATAAGATAATCATTATCTTCGTCTGCACAAAAACCAGAATAATAGCTTGCAGGGTCAGCGCCGATTGAAGAAATATTAACGGTTTTGGTTTCGCCGACTGTAACTTCGGTATATCCGAGCCAAAGAGCGTAAATATCAATGTTTGCGCCCTGCGAATCGTGCAAACCTTTAAGCGCCTGACCGTCTTTATATTTAATATCCGCCTCGTTTTTTGAAGTGCTCCAACCGAGGAAACGCTTATCTTTTGCGATGTCGGGAGCAATATCTGCCGCATTGGGCAATATAAATTCCTCGTCATACTTTACGGAATATGATTTATCCAGCCAAACACGGCTGCCTACCACACTATATAATGTAATAGTATATGTTATAGGAACGTACCTTGCGGTAAGAGTAATATCGCCGTCAAAGTTATAAACGGTATCCATCGTTACTTCTTCTCCGCTTTCGGTAAACCAACCGTTAAAAGTATATCCGACTTTCTTTGCAGACGGGAAGTCGCCGTATTCGCCTATCTTTTCGCCGTAATCAACCTGAAACTTACTCTCGCCGGTAAGCCTGCCGCCGTCAGCATCAAAAGTAACGGTACGTACCTCACCGCCATAGATTGCATGCAAAATATGGTCTGCCGGATAAACAAGGCAATCAAAATCAATTTCTCTTTTGCTTTCACTTTCCCAACCCTTAAAAACGTAATTATCCGATTTGCAGTCAGGGAGTTCGCCGTAACTGTCGCCTACAGTATATGTAGCATTTGCTATCTCGCACTTGCCGTCGCCTGCGTCAAAAGTAACGGTTACACTGCCTGTATTGTTTGTATAATTAAGACCGTAATCCTTTGCATATTGTTCTGCACAAGAACCCGACGGAGTAATTATATATACATTTTTTATGCCTTGTGAATCAAGCATACAGCCATCGTCAAATTTCGTAACGGAAGCCGGAATATACATAAGTGTAAGATTTTCGCAAGACGCAAAAGCGTCTACAAAAATATATACATCTGCTCCGTCCTCAATCTTAACGCTTTGAAGAGCTCGGCAGCCGTAAAACGCATTGTTTAAAATCGTTTTGAGCGACTTAGGAAGATTAATACTTTTAATTCCCTCACAGCAGAAAAATGCCGACTGCTCTATCGAAACAACATCGCTCAACTTTATTGCTTTTATTTTTGTATCCTTTGTAAATGCGAATCTGCCTATCGTCTTAGCCGTGGTTTCAACATATTCAAGAGAAAGGCAACTTGCAAATGCATAAGCGCCGATAGTTTCGCATTTGTTTGCAACAAGTTTTTCAATATTCGATTTGCTGAAAGCGTATTTACCTATTGTTTGAACGCTTGATAAATCGGCGGTGCGAATATATGTGTTGTAAAACGCATAATCACCGATTGTTTTAACATTTTTCAAATTGATTTTATCAAGCACCGTATTTCTAAACGCATCTTTGCCTATTTCCTCAACAGTTGAAGAAAGCGAAACACTTGTAATGTCAAAATCCATAAACAAGGCTGTTCCGATTTTGGTTACACCCTCGCCTACAACGACATTTTGTGCACCGTTTACAACCTCTTGATATTTTTCATCACCGAATGCCGTATCCATGTCGCTCGCTTCACCTGTTCCGTTTATGTAAACAGTATGTGTTTTTTCATCATAAACGTACTCGCACGTGTCGGCATATGCTGAAAAGCTCATACCGAACGTCATACTTATCATCATTAAAAATGATAAGAAAATGCTTAAAGATTTTCTAATTCTTTTCATAAATATACCCCCTCTAATTTATCGAAAAAAATCGACAGTTGTTCATTTATATTCTATCAAAACCGCTCATTCAAGTCAACTAATTTTTCAAAAGCGTTCAAATAATATGAATTTTTCAAGATTTATTGACTTTATACTAATGATACTGCCTTATTTTCAAAAAAATAAAGATACCCCCTCGTCGTTATTATAATTCCGTAATGGAATTTTGTCAAGCCTTGCAGGCAATATAATTTGAGTATAGAAAATGATGAGTTAAAGCATTTTTGGCGGTGTTATTATGAAAACGAGAAAAAAGCCTTACGGCAACTGCAATATGGTAGGCAAAAATATTGAAAGGCTCAGGCTTGAGCAGGGAATCAAGCAAAAGGATTTTATATCAAAGCTTCAGGTTTACGGGCTTGACATTAATCCGACAAGCTATTCCAAACTTGAGGGGCAGGTGCGCCTTGCGACAGACAAGGAAGTTTTTTACTGCGCAAAGATTTTAGGAGTTAAGGCGCAGGAACTTTTCGAGGAGGAATAAGACTGTAACACAATCATTTGTTTTATTTTGATTTATAGCGTTAGTTTTATTGACAAAATTTGTAATAGTGCTATAATTGTATTTGTACGTTTTTAGGAAATTAAATCAAAAAATTACGCTTTGCGTAACGGAGGAAAAATTATGAATATTTTTATGATTGGCGGCACAGGCCTTCTTGGCTGTGAAGCTGCAACCCAGCTTATCAAAATGGGTCACAAAGTAACAAGTGTTGCTTTGCCACCTCTTCCTCAGGGTGCTCCTATTCCTGAAGAAATGAAAATCGTTTTCGGCGATATTAACAAAAAGAGCGACGAAGAAATTGAAGAAATGCTCAAGGGCAACGATGTATTCATCTATGCCGCAGGTGTTGATGAGAGAGTTGAATTCCCTCATCCTGTTATGGATTATTATGACAAGTTCAACAATGCTCCTCTTAGAAGAATCTTCCCTCTTTGCAAAAAAGTCGGCGTTAAGAGAGCAGTAGTTCTCGGCTCATACTTTGCTTATCTTACAAAGAGCAGACCTGATATGGGACTTCAGCAGAGAAACCCGTATTTCAAGGCAAGAATGATGCAAGAGGATATCTGCAAGAATGCTGTTGACGACAACTTCTCAACTTGCGTACTTGAACTTCCTTACATTTTCGGCACACAGCCGGGCAGAAAGCCTGTATGGACTATCCTTATTGAGCAGCTCAAGGCTATGGACAGCCTTCCGTTCACCCTTTATCCAAAGGGAGGTACTGCAATGCTTACTTGCCGTCAGGTAGGTCAGGCTATCGCAGGTGCTGCTGTTAGAGAAAAGGCAGGCTTTGAGGCAATCCCTGTTGCTATGTATAATATGAAATGGGATAAGTTTCTTAAAATCGTTTACGAAGCAAGAGGTATGGGTCCTGACAGAAAGATTGTCGGCGTTCAGCCTTGGATGATGAAGCTTGGTATGATTGGCATTGCCAAGGATTACAAAAAGAGAGGCATTGAGTCAGGTATGGACCCATTCAACCTTCCTGATATTATGAACCTCGACCTCTTTATTAACAACCAGTATACTAAGGAGCTCGGCGTTCAGGAAGACGATATTGAAGCAGCAATCACTGATTCAATCCGTGTTTCTCAGGCATCATACGACGGCAAGGTTAAGCTTCTTGAAATGAAGGGCGAATAACGTCGAAAGAAACTACGTGTTTGAATAAATTTTTTCAAAATTTATAATAAACACTCCGTTCCTTTCTCCTTTTCCCCAAAAAGCTCACGCTTTTCGGGGACCCCGAATATTAAAGAGGCTACACTTTAATTATTATTACATAACAAAAACCAAGGATTTATATCCTTGGTTTTTTTGTTTTACTGATTTTTTGAATTGATATGATTTTTAAGCACAAGATTTATATATTGTGAAAGCGACCTGTCATCACACTCCGCCTCATATTTAATCTTTTCCAGAATGTCGGCGTCAATTGTTATGCTTATTTTTTCCTTAAGCGGTTTCAATGGCTTCATTTTGTCGCATCTCCTAATATATAATATCCTTTGGTCAATGAGATTATACTATAAAATAGTATTTTGCATTGACAAGTAGGATAAAGTAGGATAAAATAAGATTGATTTAAAGTTTATTTTATCAAATCAGGCTTTAAATTTTAGGAGGTAGAATATGAAAAAGAAAGCCATTATTTCAGCAGTGGCAGGTGTGATTATTGTGCTTGTGGGAATTATTGTATTCCTGCTTGTTAAAGGGCACTTTCCTGCCGACACAAAGGAAAAAACAACGCTCAAAAACGAAACAGGTGTAACGGTTGAGCAAGCGTCAATCAGCTTTGCAAATATGAAGCTTGATAACGATAAACTACACCTTACAGATGAGCAAAAAGAAGTTTTAAAATACTTTGATAATGATTATTTCAGAGTATATTCGTATGAGGATTTGCAAAGATATCCCGACGTTTACAAGGGTGCGCAAATCGAAATCGGCGCAGTAGTCGAAAAAATAATCAAGTCTACAGATGACGAATACGAACTTCTCGTAAAAACAACAGGTCCTTTCAGTATGGAGGATTGGGGTGTTAATGTTGATTTACCGGATGACTATGCAGTTATCAAGGGTAAGCAAACGTCAAAAAGAATTATTGAAGGCGACCGACTTAATGTATACGGCTCTTATAAAAGCATTGACACATACACGGTTGACGGCAAAAGCTATACAGTTCCGACTATAAATGTTTATAATGTAACAACAGACGACAAGCGCTTCGACCTTGACACAATCAAAAAGGTTGCAACGTACATTTTCGGTCCTGACATCAAGCTTAGCAATCCCAACAAGGACAGTATGGTTACTTGGTTTTATTCATACCTTGTAACGCTTGACAATCAGTCTAACGATAATTTCAAAAGTTTTGTGTTCTCTCAGGAATCCGGCTTTGTTTCCGATTTAAGAAATTTCGGTGATGACAGTTACGGCTCTCGCCTGCTTTATATTGCTGCGGATTTGGAGCATTACTTAATCACGGTTTATGACAAGGACACAAAGATTATGAACCTTGAATATTACGACAAGGATTTGAAAAAGCTTTGGAGCCGTGAATTTGAGGACGTAACCGACTTCCCAATGGACTATACAAGCGACGAAATAATGCTTGTTGCCGACAATGACCTTTATGTAATCAATACAAAGGACGGCAAGGACAAAATCGAGCCAACCTTTGTTGGTGAAAAGGTCAGGGTTATTATGGCAGACGACGGTGCAATCCTTATCAGCAAGACTAAAAAGGATTTAGTAACCAAGGTTGACAAAAAGGGCAAGATTGTTTGGTCCATCGATGCCAAATACAGTATTTTGAACAACAGCGACGATGCTTATTATGACAGCGCAAACAACAATATCAACGGCTTGCAGGTTATAAACGGTAATTACGTTTTATCCTACAACGGCGACGACGGCAGTCAAAAAGATGAAAACGAATATAACTTCGGAGTGGGCACTTGCTATCTTGTTTTTGACAAGGACGGAAACATCATTCTTGAAGAGCTTGAAGAAAAAAAGACTGACAACGGCAATGACGAGGAAGCCTATACCGAAAATTATGACGACTACGACGAAGAGAACTATTAATAAGGAGAAAATATAATGAAAAAATTATTAGCATTAGTTTTATCATTAATTATGATAATGACGTCGGTTTTTATTGTCCCGTTCAGCGCACAGGCAGAGCAATATCCGATTTTGCCTATACCCGGAACAATCAGCACGCAATGTCTTACAAATGAAAGTAAATATGTTTCAGGAAATGAAAAAGGCAGAATTAATTATACATATAATGTTCCAAGTGCAGGTACACTTCGACTAAACATAAATGCCACTCTTGCAGGGTATGACAAAGACGGTCAATTTAGCATGCGCTTTGAAACAAGTTTTTCAAACACAAAATTTTATTCAGATTTTGAAAGCGGATTTAAAGGATATATAAACGATTACATTGAATATGATATATTACCGGGTACATATACGCTTACGTTTTTTTCTTGCGGAAACGAATCTCCTGTTAATTGCACAATTTCAACAACATTCACTTCTAAAGCACAAAGTTTTTATGCAGATAACAATACTGTTACAAATGTAATCGCTTACGGTAATGAAATATCCCTTGACAAAAGATATTATGGCGTATTTCCTGCTGCCGTTAAAGAAAACTATACAAGTGATTATATGGACATCACCAAAGCGAAAACATCTTTTTCGTACAAATTCAACTTCAAATTCGACGGCGGCAATTTATATGCCGGATTTGAGGGAGAAAGAGAAAGTCAATTATATCCGAATAGCGACTATACACATATGTCTGACGCATTTTATTTATATGACGGAAATGGACATACTGTTTGGCCTTCTAAATATAATTATGACAATTTATTATACGAAAATTTAAAGGCAGGAGAATATTTTATAGCTATCAAGGATTGGGCTGGTCCTTACAGTTTTTACCTAACACAAAACTTGTATAGATTTTATAGAGCTGAAGCAAATGCAAACAATCCGCAAACCAAAAAGAAAATTACCAAGCCAAAAAAGGCAAAAATCAAAAAGGTTAAAGGCTATAAAAAGGCGTTAGAGGTAAGATATGCAAAGGTAAGCGGTGCAAGCAGATATCAAATTCAGGTTGCGACTGACAAGAAATTCAAGAAAAACAAAAAGACCGTTACCGCAAAGAAAAGCAAAACAAAGGTTAAAATCAGCAAATTAAAGAAAAAGAAAAAGTATTACGTTAGAGTTCGTGCTTACAAAAGCGTATCGGGCAAAAAGGTTTACGGCGCATGGAGCAAAGTAAAAACCGTTAAAACCAAATAAGCGACAAAAGGAAAAAAGGAAGAACAACTTTTGTTCTTCCTTTTTTTAGATTTTATACGATATTTTATTGATTGTTCGTCGCTTTCTTACCCGTATTTACGACAAATTGAGTGTGGCAATGAGGGCAAGTCACGTTGATTTTTCCCTTATGGCGAGGGAGGCGAAGCGTTTTTTTGCAGCCCTTGCACTTAACGAACTTATGAGTTTTGCGTTGCTTGAATTTATCGTTTTGAAATTTGAAAAAGCCCTTAACGCTGTTTTCAAACTTAAGCCACTTTGCATTTTCCGCTCTGCGAGCCTCGATATTTTTTGAAAAAACTCTGAAAATTGCGAAAACAACAAGCACTAAAGCCATAATTTCAATCGCATAATATGTTATTTTTGACACCTTGTAAAAAGCGTTTGCCAAAAGAGTTATGACAAAGAAAAAGATTAAAAGCACGCTCCAAAGCTTATCAATGCCGTATCTGCCTATCATAAATTGCTGAAACTTATATGCCTGTTTTCTAAAAAATTCTTTCATAATTTTCACCTTTATTGATTATATGCACCGCCGTTGGGACTGCCGAAATAGTCCGACGCATTTGAACTGCCGTTTGAACTGTCATTTGAACCGTCGCTCGAATTGCCGAAATCCTGCGACTGAGAGTATGAGGAGTTTCCGTTATTAAAATGCGGTGTATAGTAGTAAGTTCTTGACGCAAACAAGCCGCTGATAAGACTAACAACAATCCTGATTATAATTATAATAAGGATAATTTTTAAAATTCTTGAAACACAACCACCACGCCTTGCGGTATATGTGCGTGTGTTTTGATTAGGACTGGTATAAGTGTAGGTATGCGCACCGCCCATATCGCCGAAATCGAAAAAGCTTGAAAACGGGTCCTTTTTAAGCGGATTAATGCCGTTTGTAATATCGCTGTATGCCTGATGATACGTCATATTATCAGGCTCCTTTGCATAAGCGGTACGGATATGGTCCTGCGCAACATTCCACTTGCCGACTGCCGCATTAGCAAGCGCTGAAAGATAATACCAGCGGGCATTTCTGTCCTCAATAGTATTGAGCAAATTAATTGCCTGAGTGTATTGCCCCGTATTTATAAACTGCGCAACAGATTTTAAATAATCGGGTGCACTGTTTGCATTCGCTTTAGCCCTCGTGCCGCTAAACGGAGAATAATATTCACTTTGATTAGCCGTGCCGTTTTTAATTTGGTCATAAGCCGCATTGATTTGCGACATTTTCTCCTCGGCTTCTTTATCGTTTGGATTAAGGTCGGGATGATACTTTTTAGCAAGCTTTTTATATGCCTTTGTGCATTCTTCAACGCTTGCCCCGTCCGGCACTCCCAAAACCTTATAAGGATTAGTTATCATATATATTCCTCAATAATTGATTTTATCAAATGTTACCACGCAATTTTTAAGACGTTATTAACAAATAACATACAAGACATAAACTTTGGTCAGACTTTGATAAAGCGGCTAAACCGCGCCAAATAATAGAAAATAAACCTTTTTGCCTCCCTTGCAAAGGGTGTGGGTCTCCGGTGGAGACCTCCGCACTTTAGTGCAAAAGCACCAACCGAGCCGGGAGGCGAGACGGTGGGTGCAACTTGTTGTGCTCGGAGGGATTGTAAAAATCGCAAGGACATCGAGTCCTTGCAATTTTTGGCGCTTTCCGTCTTTTGCTCAGGGGCAGTACCAACGTACAGCACCCATTCGCAAAAAACGAAATTTATCTCGCTTTCTCGAAGTCTGCAACGTGTAGAAATTTATAAATCAGTTTTTTCTACACGTTGATTAATAGTTTAAACATTTTTATTGAAATTTTTAACTTATTTTGGTAGTATAATATAGTAATAAATAACAACGGAGGTTTTAAGCATTATGTATCCTATTTTGCTTACTCTGGGTGAAAATATCGACAAGGTTTTTTCATCCTTTGATTTGTGGGTTTTCCACTTTTTCGGCTCAATGCAATGCACATTTCTAACATACGTTGCAAAATTTTTCACAACCTTTGGCGACGAGGGATTTATAATTCCGCTTGTTGTTGTGGGCGCAGTTCTTTGCTTATTTAAAAGAACGAGAAAATTCGGCTTATCTCTTATTTTCGCAGTAGTCATCGGCACACTTGTTACAAACATTGTGGTTAAACCTATGGCGCTTAGAGTAAGGCCTTACAATACGCTTCAGGGCAACGCAGATTATTGGAAATGGTATATCGGCGCCGGCGCACTCAGCGAAAGCGACTATTCATTCCCGTCGGGTCACACAACAGGCGCTTTTGAAATCGCAACGGCACTTTTCCTCTGCTTCAAGAGCGAGAAAAAGAAAATAGCTTATCTTTTCCCTGTAATTGCACTTTGCACAATGGGCAGCCGTGTTTACCTTATGGTGCATTATGCAACAGATGTACTTGCAGGTTTTGTGGTAGGTATTGTTGCAGGTGTGCTTGGCTATCTCATTGCTAAGTTTATTGTTAAATTTATTTTTGAAAAGACAAAGCTTGATAATATTGATTTAGGCAAAGTCCTTAAAAAGATAACTGACAAAACAAACGGCAAAGCCGCACCGGTTGCAATCGTTCTTGCAGTAGTTTGCATCTTCCTTTATGCATTTATTCCAAGCCTTACGGAGGGCGGCGACAAGGCAGTCAGATGCGCATACAACGGCGAATACGATTGCTACAACGAGGCAAGAGTTGACGATAAGGATTATCCGCCGATTGACGGCAAAAATTATTGCAAAATCCATTGGAAGCAGCTCAACGGCGTTGACTGATAATTGCAAAAAATTAACTACCTGTATCAATCGAATACAGGTGGTTTTTTTATATATGTTTATAAAACAAGGCGACCGATGGTCGCCCCTACTACGTCGAAAGAAATTCCGTGTTTGAATGAATTTCTTTCTCACTTTCCGCCTAAAATCATCAATTCTACGAAGCGTAGGGTGACAAATGAGGCAAAAGCTGTTATACTCAAAGCAAGAGGTGAGGAAAATGAATGCTAAAAAGGTCGGCTCATTTATCAAAGAACAACGGCAGGAACTTGGGCTCAGCCAAAAGGAGCTTGCCGAAAAGCTATATATTACCGACAAGGCAGTCAGCAAGTGGGAAACGGGGCGAGGCTTGCCCGATATATCATCGCTTGAGCCGCTTAGCAATGCCTTAAACGTAAGCGTGAGTGAAATACTAAACGGCGAAAAATCGCAAAATAACGAAAGCGAAATTGACAACGCAAAGCTTTTGAAAAAGCTGAAAATAAAAAAATATATTCGCCTTGCCGCCGAAATTGTAATAACAATAGTCTATGCCTATTGGCTATATATTTTTAAAGACACGTTCAAGGGATTTCAAAATGTGCTCGACTTAGCGCTTCATAAAAATGAAATTGAGCTTTTGAGCGTATTTACGCTTATATTTATTTTTCTTTTCGTTTTATGGCTGATTGTTGAAATAATCACAACGATAATTAACAAAAAAGGTTCTGTTATCAAGGCGGTTATAATTTGCCTGTCCGTCTGCTTCGTTATCGGAGCGTCGCTTAAAATGGCTGATATGGAAAACAGCAGAAGCATTGAATTATATGACGAACCTATTAAAACAGTCAGTTATATTAATTATGACGATTTTTTCAACGACAAGTTCACCACTCAAATACGCATTAATGATACAAACGAATACATAACAAAAAATTATGCTGCAATGTTTGACGGAACTGACAGCGAAAACAATCTGCTGTACACAAAATGCGTTGCCGCTTCAAAAACCGACATTGCAAAGGCTTATTATAACGAGAAGAAAAAATATTACGAAAACAAGGATAAATATTACACTTGCACAAGCGATTATTGCAAAGCGGCAAATTTTGACGAAGGATTTTATGTTTTAGACAATTACGGTAACAATGATTTTGAATTGATATTTATAAGAGGTAACGAAGTTTTTGATGTCAATATTACACAAACAAATATCAATGATGAAAAATTTATTAAAGCAATTAAAGATATAAAATAGAAGAAAGCCAAGAGCAAAGGTTCTTGGCTTTTCTTATTTCGTTTATTAAAATATTTACTTTCTTCTTGCGGCAAGCTCGGAGGAAATCTTTGCTTTCTTTTCGCCTACGATATCATATTTGAACATAGGGAAGATTGAAATAAGAGCAAGGATACCCGGCAAAGCGGTATATGCAAAGAAGATGATATCCTTAGTTTTGGTAGTGAATGTGCCGGCAGTAAGCGACTCATAATAGCCTGACTTTTGAACAAAGATAAGGCCGACGGCAGTACCGAGAGCGAGGCAAACCTTAATTGTAAGGGTGAGGATTGAGTAGCAAGCGCCCTCCATTCTCTTGCCTGTTTCGTACTCGTAATAATCTACTGTATCTGCCGTCATAATCATCGGCATAAGAGTAACTGCACCGAACTGCAAGCCAATAAGGAACAATGACGCATAGAAAAGAACGGTAAGCACCATATTCTTAGGCGACTGGAACCAGAAGTGACCGATTACAAACGAGAAAATAGAAGCCGCAAAGCCGTAAACAGAGAGGAGAATATACGCATTTCTCTCATTAAGCTTTTTGATAAGAAGCGGGCAAAGCGCCATACTTATCATTGAGCCGACAGCGGTAACGATACCCAAAACGGCAACGAGGTTTTGGCTGCCCAAAATAACGGTAGCCGCCTGAACCTGAATACCCATAGCCATCTGCCTGCCGAAGCCGAGAAAATATGAAATGATTACAAGCAAAAACGGCTTATTATTCTTAAGTGCAAGCGCCATATCCTTAAAGGTTGTTTTTTCCTGAGAAGTATTAGTAACTCTTTCCTTATTAATAATAGGAATAAGAGCAAAAAGGACACAACCCAAAATAGCAGTCAAAAGAGCGGTAAAGAAATACTCCGAGCTAATCATCGGTGTATCGGTTTCTCCGCTTTTAACAAATACCTTTGAGCCGTTCGGAATAATAAGGCAAACGATAGGCACGATAACAACGCAAGCGGAAAAGCCGATTTGCTTAAACGTGTTTGAAATAGAAACAACATTTGTTCTCTCTGTCGGGTTAGGGGTTAAAACGGAAGCAATGCCCTGCGACGGAACGTCACCCATTGTCATTGCAATGCTCCAAACAAGATATGTAAGGAAAATCCAAACATAAAGACCTACGCCTTTAAACGGAACTTTAACGAAAACCACCGCCGTAAAAATAAGAAGCGGAGCGATTGAATATACAATCATTGACTTGAACTTGCCGAGCTTACTTTTTGAGCGGTCAACAAGATTACCAACCACAGGGTCGGCAACGGCAGAAACAATCTTTGCAACCAAGATAAGAATTGCAACAACGCTGACGTTTGCGCCCAAAATTGAGCCGTCGAATTCCGCCTGATACGAATTAAGAAGCCCAACTATTGCCTGAAATCCGAAAAGACCGAGCGAATAAGCGGCTATCTCTTTAAATGACATATGTTTTTTCTTAGTGATATCTTCCATAGTTACCTCCTAAAAAGATATTTAAAAGCATAAAAGGGCAAAAGTATCGCCATTGATACTTTTACCCTTTTTAATAGATTAATTAATCGTTAAACACTTCGCTGAAAAGGTCAATATCAGCCATCTTCATAATTGCAGAGAAAAGCTCTGAGCCTGCAACAGGAAGAAGTCTGTTAAAGATTGACATTGCATGAGCGTCAAGACCGTGAACCATCATAGGTCTCTTATGCTCGATACCGAACATAATCATTTTAACCATAAGGTCGCAATCGGTTGAAATCATATCCATAACCTTTTGACCCTTGCCGCCTGCATTTGACTGGTCACGGAAGATATCGGTCTTAGTAAAGCCCGGGCACACAAGACCCACATAGCACTTGCCCTTAAACTCAACTCTGAGTGCTTCGGTAAAGCCCTTAAGAGCAGCCTTAGACGAACTGTACATAGAAGTACCTGCCAAGGTCATAAGAGCAGCAGATGAGTCAACATTAATAATTCCCGGATCATCCTGCGTTAAAAGAACAGGTAAAAATGTTTTTACACCGTAAACGCAAGAATAGAAATTGATGTTCATTGCCTTTTCAATTTCTTCATAAGAATATCTGTCAAATCTCTTAAACTTAGGAAGAATACCTGCGTTATTAACGAGAACTGACGGAACAATACCCTCCTCGGCAAGCTCAGCTGCAAAATTTTCCCAAGCCTCTCTTGAAGAAACATCAAAAAGTTTGTATGAAAATTGGTCTTTATACATAGGACCGAGTTCTTCAATAAATTTAAGCATTTTTGCTTCATTTCTTGCAACGCCGACTACACGGCAGTTGTGTTTTTTAATAAGTGTAGCTGCGATTCCTGCGCCCATACCGCCTGATGCGCCTGTAACAATTACAGTCTTGCCGTTGAGCCAATCACCGCAAATAGCTTTAGTAAAATCACTCATAAGTAGTTATCCCCCTTTTAAAATACGTAAGTATTATACAATAGTTTTTCAAACTAATCAATAGCTTTTACTCTATTTTTTTACAATGTGGCATAATAGACTAAAGCCTATTGTAAACCCTACATTAATTTTTAGTTGACAATAGAGCGTTCAAGTGGCATAATCTTTAGGAAATTTATTTTGAAAGGCAAAAATTATGAGTGAAAAAGCAAAAGAAACAAACACAAAAAACAGAAACAAAATTTTAAGCATTGTATATATCGGCGTATCTGCTGCCCTTATTGCAATATGCTCGTGGATTCAAATTCCGCTTACTGTGCCTATCACACTTCAAACCATGGGTGTGTGCTTAGTATCGGGACTGTTAGGGCTTAAAAGAGGCACACTTGCAACGCTTGTTTACATCGTTTTGGGCGCAATCGGCGTTCCCGTTTTTGCAGGCTTTTCGGGCGGTATGGGCGTAATCTTAGGCTCGACCGGCGGATATATTGTCGGCTTTATATTTACAGCACTTATTGTCGGCTTTGCATCAGACAAATTCAAGGGAAAACTTATTCCACTTGTTATTTCAATGGTAATCGGTATACTTGTTTGCTACGCTTTCGGCACAGCTTGGTTTGCGGTAGTTTACAATAAAGCAAATGACCCTGCATCTCTTGCAACAATCCTCGGCTGGTGCGTAACTCCGTTCCTTATTCCTGACGCAGTTAAAATTGTTATCGCCGCAATACTCACCAACAGACTTAAGAAATTTGTAAAATAATGGATATCAGATATCATCATCTTTTATGCCTTCCGAGATTTGAAGGCAAAGGATACAGCGCTGATTTTTGCAAGAATATGGCAAATGTTAAAAAGCGATATAATAATGAAAAAATAACGCTTGTTGAACATTGCGATGAGATTTGCTCGCACTGCCCAAACAATAAAAGCGGAAAATGCAAAGAAGAAGAGAAAGTAAAAAGCTACGACAAAAAGGTTAAAAAGCTTATTTCCCTCGGCATAAAACCGACGCCAAATGACGTTTGCAACGACTGCAAATGGTATTATATATGTAAAAATCTTGATTAACTGTTGAAAAATTAACGGCAATATAGTAAAATTATTCCATTAAGTTACAGGAGATTTACTATGCATCTACTTGAAATAAACAAAGAAAATTATATCGGTCAGGCAGACCCGTTCATTTTTGAGGCAAACGGAAAATTCTATATCTACACCACAGGAAGCGACGGAATTTACGCATATTTTGCCGATGACCTTTTCGGCAAATGGAATTTTTACGGCAGAGTTTTTACTTATGAGGGCAAGGGCGTTCACGATTTTTGGGCGCCGAGCGTGATTGAAATTGACGGCACTTATTATCTTTACTGCTCGTTTGAATTTTTTGACGACGAGCCTGACCAAGGCGGTCACCACCAGGCTATGCACGTTTCATCATCAAAAAGTCCACTCGGTCCTTTTGAAAACGCAAAACAGCTTTTGCACCCATTTTCAATCGACTCGCACGTTGTTAAAAATGAAAGCGGATTGTTTATTTTTTATTCTACCAACACCTTTGAGGGTGAAAGACCTGGCACATATATTGTTTGCGACCGCCTTTTGACCCCGGAAAAGGCAGAGGGCAAGCCTGTTACAATGCTCACCCCGACCCTTGACGAGGATATCTATATGCGTGACAGATATAAAAAGGGTGAAAATTGGCACACAATTGAGGGGGCTTTCTATTTCAAAGAGGGCGATTGGCAGTATCTTATGTATTCGGGCAACTGCTATTTGCAGCCTACTTATTATATCGGCTATGCAAGGGCAAAGACGGACGAAACCGACCTTACTAAGATTAAGTTTGAAAAATATCCCGACGAAAACACATATCACCCTGTTATGAAGGCAAACGAATTTGAAGAAGGCACGGGCCATCATTCAATGATTAAATACAAAGGTCAATGGTATGCGATTTATCACGCAAGGGATATTGAGGACGACGGACTTGCAGGCGACAGGCGAAACGCAAGAATTTGCAAATTGCACGTCAATGACGGAATAATTACTTCTGAAGTGTATGAAAATCATATATAAGGTCGTGAATAAGCAGCCATAACCGTGCCGAAACAGAAAAGGAATTAGAAATACGTATTTATCTACGTTTTTCTAATTCCTTTGTTTTTTATATCAATAACATTTGAACGTTTTGTCTTAATATCCTAAAGGATACGGTGACAAAACGTTGGGCACTTTGGATTTTTAGCGAGAGGGCAGTACCCACGTACAGCTCCTCTCACTAAAAATCCAATTCTGACTACTTCTTCGCAACCTAAAAAATCATTCTTTTTTATCCTTTTTCTTGCCCTTTGTGGCGAAAATGATAAACTTACTGAAAAAATAATTTAAAATAACAACTATTACTGCAAGCAATACTTTTGCAATAAGCTTTCCTGTTACTTCAAAATTGAACACGGTAAACGAATACCTGTCAAATCCGAATTTATCAACAAAAAGCCACAAGCCGCCTTCTTCAACACCAAGGCTGAAAAGCCTTGCTGCAAAAAACTCAGGCACTTCTTTTAACAAAATTTTAAAAGCCCAACTTTTCGACTCGAAAACCCAAAGTTTATTTGTAACATAAGCAAAAACAACAGAAATAAACCACGCAATTACATTGCTTACCAAATAAAATTTTTCGCCTAAAATTTTATTAAATACCCAAAACGAAACAAAATTTACAAGAGTTGTAAGTCCGCCGAAAACAACGTACAAAATTACTTCTTCGTATTTTTTATAAAGCTTTTTTATCATAAATTATTCCTCCGGCTCGCCGGGAAGTTGGTCAATTCCGCTTACTGCCTCCTGAAGCCCAAGGTCCTTTTTAATTTGAGTTGTTGAAACACCCGGAGTTCTGTCAAGAAATACAAGTTCGCAATAATCCTTAAGATAATCAAACTTGTCGCTTCCTGCCCAGTCACCGCCCATAACAACGGTATCAACGTGATATTCCTTGACGTCGTTAATCTTCTGCTCCCAGCTTTCCTCAGGGATTACAAGGTCAACATATCTGATTGCTTCAAGCATTTTCTTTCTTGTTTCGTATGTGTGATACGCTTTTTTGCCCTTGCCTGCGTTAAACTCATCGGTGGAAAGTGCAACAATGAGATAATCGCCCATTGCCTTTGCTCTTTTTAAAAGACGAATGTGACCGTAGTGGAGCAAATCAAAAGTGCCGTATGTCAAAATTCTTTTCATAACTGTCCTCCGTTATTACTTATTATGTGTTAAAGCAAGCTGACCGCCGTTTAATACCCATTGGCTGAGCTTTACAGACGGGTCAGGATACTTAATTTCATCAATATCCTTTGAGGTTTTGCCTTTGTTATAATAAATCTTATGAATAAGCGATGTGTATTCCAAATGAATCTTGTCATTATATTGGTTTGCAGAATCGTTAAGACTGTCCACAAAAGCTTGATTAGTCATTACATCATAAGGCAAATAGCGATAATTGTCTTTCTTATATAATGTATCCGTGTAGCAAGATTCAATATTGTTGTTAGTATCGGTATATGCCACAACATTCTTATATCCCTTGCTTGTGCACTTATTATTAATTGCAAGCACACTTCTGATAGTGCCGCAATAGTCGTCAACTATTTCTCCGCAACGTGTGCCGATGATTGTATTGTTTTTAGAAATACAATTGATTATTGCATTGTTGCTGTTACTGCAAGACCTTGCAAATACTGCTGCGCAAAAGCCCTTAAACGTAGAATTTTCAACTGTTAAGTTTACGATTTTTCCGCAAAGTTTACCGAAAAGCGCAACGTCATTTTTAATGTCATCATCAAAAACATCTTTATAGTTTTCTACAACTATATTTAGATTTTTAATTGAATATCCGTTTCCGTCAAAAATGCCCTTAAAATAATTGTTGTTGCGCTCATAGCCTATCGGCTTAAAGTCCTTGATATCCTTCATATCGATATCATTGGTAAGCATAATATATTTATTTTTAAATCTTGCACCTGCGTTGACAAACTTTGAAAAATTATTAAGCTGTTCGGCAGTTGAAATCAAATAAGGATTATCCCTTGTTCCCTTTCCGCCGCTTGTCCATTCTTTCTTGTTTTTGCCGTTACCACGCTGCCATACGGTAATATCAATATCGTCATTTACGGTAAAGGTCTTAAGTTCGTTATATCCCTTTGACCAGCAATATTTGCTGATATCCCTATACATTTGCAAGTATTGATTTTTTTCATTTTTAGCTAATTGCTTATCTGTATTGTTGATATCCGCCTTCATTGCATTATAAATAACAATATATTCAGCTTTGCACTTTTCAATGCCCTTTTGAGTTTTAACGCTGTTGTCATAATATGAAATATCATAATATGAAACATTGGAGGCAATATCAGAAAGCTTAGTTGTTAAATCAATTTTAGGGAATGCCAAAACCTTTTGATTATTAAAATTCTTTTTTGCAAATTCATAAAAATCTTCTAATGTTTTTTGGTCTTTCTGATTATCTTCGTCTACTTGGAAACAATCAACAGAGGTTATGGAAAAACCGGATTTTGTGGGTGTATAGTAAACCGAAAATACACAGCAAACAAGCACAATTCCTGCCATTGCAACGCTCGCAACAGCCTTTGCCGGAATGTGCAAAATCTTCTTGCCCTTATAGCTTTTAAACGTTGTGATAATGCCGTCAAGATAAAGCATTGCCATCATCAAAAGCAAAACAACGCTTTCAATCAAAGTTGTTATATTAAGTGCAAGCTCCGAACCTTCAAATTGAGAGAAAAGTTCGTCCTTTTTTGCAATAAATAAACCGAATTGCAAAATGAATAACAAAAGATATATATAATCTGATTTTCTCGTTTTCTTTTCATTCAAAAATGCTACAAGAGGAATGAGCATATAAGCAATTGAATAAACATAGCTGAAACCCGGTACCATTACCAAGAAAAGAGAAATAATTGCATAAAGCTTCCAATTGCTGTTGAATTTTCCGAAAAGTATTAATAATACACCGATTATTACAGCCGAAATCATTACGGCATTACCGATTGACTCAAAAATATAGCTGTGATGAAGCAAATCGCCGAACATTGCAAAGGTGTTTGTTATATTAACCTTAAAGCCATATCCCTTGTTGCCGAACATGGAAGAAGTATAAAGAATATTTTTAATTAATACAAATAACTGTGAAAATCCGCCGATAAAAATAAACGGAACAAAGAAAAATATTATGCCGTAAAATACGCACCAAGCAATATTTTTAAAATTCTTTTTCTTTCTCAAAAGTAAAAGACCGAATACTACAGGATAAAGTTTAATTGAAACCGCAATAGCCAAGCAAATATATGCCAAATGCCTTGTCGAAGCCTTTTCGCTGTCATATCCGTAAAGAAAAACAAAAAGCAAGCTTATTACAAGGATTAAAATGTTGCCTCTTTCCAAGAGAAAAATCATAGGCACACTTAAAAACATTGACACGGCGAATAAAAATTTATCAAGCCCATTGCCGATTTTGTATTTTTTTATGCATTTAATCAAAAGCATAACGCACGCAACGGTATAAATTGTAAAAATAATCATACCGAGCGAGGATGCCTTTATTTCCTGTGCAGCAAGCTTAGCAGGGAACAAAAGCGAAGTTGCTTTATAAAAAAGCACAACAAGCGGAGGATAAATAACGCCGAATTCATCATAAGCGTCATAAGCAAAGCCGCAGTTATTAACGCTGTTAAAGAAATCCATAAAAACGTCATCGTGATTGAAAAGAACATTTTTTACGGTTTCGCCTTTAGTAATTATACCTGCTATAACAGCCGCCAATGCAAGTAAAATAACACCAATATAGTATATTTTACTTTTTATATCTATTTCTTTAATACTTCTTTTAATCTTTTGATTCATCACTTAATTCCTTTTTGTCCTTATTTTCGTCAAAATTAATTCTTTCCTCTTCAACAACAAGAGGTCGGTTCATAATTCTTGCGTTCATACTCATAATGTATTCACCGAGGAAACCGAGGAAGAAAAGCTGAATACCACCGATAAACATTGAGCAAATAATTGCAGGAGCAGTACCGCCGGGGAATCTGTCCCACCAAATAAGCTTCATAATAAGATAAACAATTCCGATAACGAAACTTAAAATACCTATACCGAAGCCTGCAAACGTTGCAATTCTAAGCCCCATTTTAGTATAAGAAGTAAACGAAAGCATTGCCGCATCATAAAGAGAATAGAAATTGTTATGAGTTTTGCCTGCCTTACGCTTTGGCTGTTCAAACTCGATATCCTTTCTCTTAAATCCAAGCTCGGCAACAATTCCACGAATAAACGGAGTCGGGTCATTAAGATTTTTAAGCACATTGATAAAATCTCTGTCATAAAGGGCAAAGCCTGTAAAATGCTCAATCTGCTCAACCGATGACATTTTTTTAATCATCTTATAGTAGCAACTTCTTGCCCAATACATAAGCTTGTTTTCTTTACTTGACGATTTGATTGCACAAACAATTTTGTATCCGTTTTCCCATTCGTGAACAAATTGCGGAATCATCTCAACAGGGTCTTGGAAATCGGCGCAAATAGGAATTACGCAGTCGCCGTCAACGTGGAGCATTCCATAATAAGGGGAATTGAACTGACCGAAGTTTTTAGCATTCAAAATAGCCTTGATTTTCGGATTTTTTTTGCAAATTTCCCTAATCAGCGGACGGGTATTATCCGTAGAGCAGTTATCCATAATAAGTATTTCATAATCATACTGAGGAAGCTCCTCGGTAATTTCCTTAACAACGGCATTGCAAATTTGAACAATATTTTCCTGCTCGTTGTAGCAAGGAATCATAATTCCTATTTTTTTCATATTCTTTCTCCTTTTAACATCTAAAGAGTTTTTGAAGCAATTTAACTAAATATTTATTAATAATATTGAGTATAAATGAAGCCACAAGAGAAGCGGCGATTACACAAATACAAAATACTAATTTATTTTCAATTTTTAATCGTCCCATTTGAAACATATAATAAAACAATCCGTGAATAAGGTATAGTTCAAATGAAACCTTTCCTATACCCCCCCAGATTTTTTTACAGCCAATTTGAATTGACGAATAAGCAACCGCAACGCATATAGGAATAATACACGTAAGAACACAATACTCGGCAGTATTTATATGTCCGCCGATATCCGTATTATATTTCAAAACACCGAATGCCGCAAGAAGCGAAAACAATATAACTCCTAATACCGACACAACTATACCTTTATGTGATTTAATAACTTTATCTATCAGCTCTTTCTTATATCCGTAAAGTGTGCCGACTATTATTGAAAAATTTTGCATATACCAAGCAGTATACCAACCTTTAAATTGTGCAAGATAAAACATAAGAACTGTAAAAGCAATCACAAGCAAACTGAAAAATCCTATACCTTCTTCCAAGTTTTTACATTTCTTAAAGCTGATATAAAAGAACAAATAAAAAACAAATAAAACAATAACAAACCAAGAATTAACTACAATTGTATAACCATGTTCAAAAAATGCTGACAAAATCCCATTAAACGAAACTTTGTATTCATCATAATATTTAAAGCCAAGATTACCTTGTGCATATTTAAAATAGATTACATAAATCAGCGCCGCAACAAAATACGGTATAGCTAATTTTATTGTATGCCTTTGAATAAATTTATTCAAATAACTGTCGCCCTTATTTTTTAAAGCGGTAATCATTCCATAACCTGACAAAAAGAAAAATACAGATACAGCAAACGCTGTTATTTCAGGCAGTAATTTTGCTTGAGTAACTCCACCGATATGAAGCAATACAATACTCAAAGCGCACGCACCTTTTAATGCCAACGTATTATCTTTACTTAAATAATCCTTATTAAAGCCATTATCATATCTTTTTGCACCGACAAAAAGAAGCGCTAAAACAGGTATTAATATTAAATCAGCCATTATTTTGTTCCTTATACCATTCAACAGTATTTTTAATTCCTGTTTTGAAATCGACTTTAGGCTCAAAGCCGGTATCTCTTTTCAAATCGTCAATATCTGCGCAAAGATACATTACCTGATTAGGAAAATAATCAACTGCGCCGAAATTACATTTAGCGCTCGGACAGGCAATGTCACGAATATCGGTTATATAGTCCTTAAGGCTTCTTGTTTTGCCTGAGCCGACGGTATAAATTGCGCCGTCTTTGCCCTTTTCGGCGGCAAGGAAAAATGCGTTTGCGATATCGCCGTTATAAAGGAAATCCCACTGCTGCTCGCCGGGGGTAAAGTCGCAATCCTCACCGTTTAAAAATTTAATAATCGTGCTCATAACCATAGTATGCGCACCGTCACCGGGGCCGTAAGCAGACAAAATTCTGCACCAAATATGCCTTATACCGAGCTGAGAGCAAAGAATCCTGCTCATTTTACCTGCTGCAAGTTTAGCAATACCGTAGCCGTTATTAGGATTGGTAGGAGAATCGGGAGCAACCTTTTGCCCGTTTTCAAGCCTGCCGTTTTCAGCCTGACTGCCTGCGCCTACGAAAACATCACAGCCAAATTTTTTTGCAAGCTTAACCGCCTCAAGCTCGTTTTTAATATTATTAGATTGCAAGAACATATTGTCCCTATCCTTACCGTAAGGGCCTGCCCACGCAAGATGAAAGAAAGCATCATATTTTTCATCATTTTCATTTTGAAAATCCGCCATTTCATCAAGCGAGCAATATGCAATTTTAACAAGAGGGCTTGAAGGAATTTTATTAACCCTGCCGCCCTTGCGAACAAGGACAAGGGTTTCAACCCCCTTACTTATAAGTTTATTAACAAGTGCCGTACCGACAGCGCCGGTTGCACCCGTGACAATAGCTTTTTTCATATATCTCTCCGTATGGGGTGTTATTTTTGAATCGGCACGAAAATGTAATATTCTTGCTCACCCGGTGCCGAAATATCATCCCATTTTATAACTTTGGCAAGCCTGTAATTTTTCACGGCTTCCTGCCAATAATCAGGGCAACATTCACTTATTTTGGAAAGTGCCTGAGTGTCAATAACAAACGCCTGCGTCTTATCATCATTAATGCAATCAACATAAGTTTTAACGTTATCATAATAAAACCAATCTATTTGCTCGCACGCTGAATAATTAGTTTTTTCATGATTGATTTCATTAACAAAAGCAGCCCAATAAATCAATAATCTCGGATTTTTTCCGTCATTTTCTTTTTCTGACCACGATTTAATTTCGCCGGCAAGTTCGTTTATTCTTGTGTAATCAGGGTCTTTTTTCGTGTCGGACACCCAGTAGTTATCAAATGCTGAGTTCGCACCGTTTTTTAACGAATCAAGCATTATCATAGCCGCATTAGACGTTGAAAAGCCCAAAACAAGCATACAAATAATAATTTTAGATGAAATTGATACTGCGTGAGCTGCCGAAAGCTTACGGTTATTATTCTTAACTTTAAGCAAAGTGATTTGCTCTTTAAGTTGAGGATAATAAGCTTCAATAAGCAAGGCGACTATTAAAACGGAAACATATATGAGCACAAACACATTTGTAGGATAACTTCTGCCGACAAAATACGAAAAAGCTCCAAATCCAATAATAGCCAGCGTAAACAAAGCAGTCAAATTTTGCCTGTCACCGTCAAACTTTTTACCTTTTTCTGCGGCAAGCGCCAATTTAGGCAACAACATATTAAGTGCGCTTACAAACGAAATTATAATAAGAATCCAAACGCCGAATGTTATCGGCAAAAGGAAAAATCCTTTGCCCTCAAAGGTTAATATTCCGAAAAATATTTCATCCTTGCCGATTAATTTGCCTGCTCTTTGATAAGTAATTATTTCAACCGTTATCAAGAACACGGCAATTGAAAGCACAGATGTTACAATCGCTTTGGCTATTGCCGTCCAAAGATTTTTGCTGTCAAACCCATAGTCAAAAGCCTTTTCAAGTATAATATAGCCTGCCCAAACGATTACGCCGATAATGCCGCTTTCAAAATTCCAAAAAAGACCGAAAGCAAACACAAGGCATGCAAAAACTCTGAAAAAAGATTTTACTTTATTATTTTTTAGAATATAATCAACAGAAATCATAATCATTGCCACGGCAGGAACGATTGCTCTTGTCGGGAAATACTGAATATAAAATCTGTTTTTAAATAAATCAAACGGTGCAAGAAAGCAAGCACCTGTAGCGGCAATAAATGCTAAAATCTTATTTTTAAAGAAAACAAATGAAAAAAGATAATAGCAAAAACCGATTATCACTAACAAAGAAGCAATTAGAATTGCGGCATTTTCTTGATTTGCGCCGCCGAGTAATTTCAAAACTCCGACGCAAATATACGGATAAAATCCATATATATTATTAAAATCAATGCCTATTGTTTGCCCGGTACTTACCTTAAATATCGGATACCACCAAGCATAATAATGATGGGTAAGATAATAATCGTCGGTTGCCATATAGTTTTTTGACGAAATCCTTACAAATGCAAAAACAAGAATTGCTGCTGCCAACATCCAATATATAATACCGCAAAGCGTTTTGCGCCGTGTTTTATCTCCAAGCCAAAGAGGAAAAACAATCAACAATGCCGACAATAACCAAATCGGTAATCCATAACCGTAGCAATAATAATTGTTTATATAATCATACGGCGTATCGGATTTTTTCAAAACCAATATTATGAGTATACCTACAATAAAAACAGAAACAAATTCCCAAATCGAATACTTCTTTTCAGTAAACATCATAGGGCTTTTCTTGCTTATTTTTCTAAACACAAAAATAAAGCAAAGATATAACACCGGAAACAAAATTGTAAGCAAATAGTATTGCAAATTTTCCGCTCTCTCCGGTTTGCACTCGGCAAGAACTTCCGGTATTATAATTTGTTTATATTGAGCCAAGTCAACATTATTAGGAACAAATGATAATAAATATCCGATAAAAACGCAGCAAATCACACTGTAGTATAAAGAGTAAATGTATATCATTTTATCTCTATACTGTTCTTTTTTTAACAATGAATTCAACACAATTTATTCACTTTCGTTTTCTTCTTTTTTCTTAGCTCTGAATGCCCAAAATTTATTAAGCACGAAGTTAAGCGGAATTGTAATCAAAAGATTAAGAATCGGAGCGACATAATCGCTTATATGGCAAATCGAAGTAAAGAACCAAAGGAGAATATTATGAAGCACCAAGCCTGTTCCTGCATACGAGAGGAAAAGCTTGATAAAAGCCTGCAAAGGCGAGCGCTGCTCCTGATCCTCCTTTTTGAAAACGTAGCTGTTGTTCCAATAAAACGCATTAGCCACGCTCAAAATAAAACCGATTACACTTGCCACATATTTATTAACGTGGAAAGGTACAAGAATATAATAGGTTGCATACGAAATGACTGTATTTGAAAGGCCGACAAGCCCGAATTTAACGAACTGAACAAAACCGTTCCAAACGTCATCCTTAATTTCAACCTTTGTAATTTTAGTAAATACTCTGCGGCACCAATCCATAATCGTCCTGATTATATGCCAGCACCACGCCGCAATTTTAATTAACATAAAAATTCCCTACCGTTTTTTATTCATCATCAAGAGGCTTAATATAAAGATTTTCCCTGAGTTCCTCACGTGGTAAGAACGGTGCAAGGTCCTCAAGCGGAGGGCTAACAATCGTTCCGTCGTCAAGCCTTCTTGCGCTGCTCTTAGGCTCCCAAACCTGAATTGTATCCGTAAATATTTCGCAAAATGCAAATCCCGGTTTTGCAAGCACTTCATCAACAACTTTTTTCATATCGTCATTATTATGAGCGCTGTAATAAGGGAAGCCGAAAGCCTCGGCAATCTTTGAAAATTCAGGGAATGAAAGGTCATGCGATTCAGGACCGATACCGACTTTAGTATGCTCTGAAAAAATGTTATTTTGAGTAAGCCTGATTGAATGATAGCCCTGATTATTAATAAGGAAAAGCTTAATCGGAAGATTGTTTGTAACAACAGTCTGAAGCTCTTGAAGATTCATCATAATAGAGCCGTCACCCTCAAGGCATATTGTATCTTTTCTTCCGTCGGCAACACAAAGACCGATAGCGGCAGGCAAGCCATATCCCATACTTGCAATTGCACTGTTAATAATAAATCTTGTGCCACTTTTCATAGTATAGTTTTGGTGGCCTACCACGCAACAAGCACCGTTTGATACTGCGGTATAACTTTCCTCAGGAAGTTGGTCACTCAAATACTTAATAAATGCAAATACATTTGCAAATTCACCGCCGTTATTCCAATGCCTGTCAAGAGTTACAGGATATTTATGCTTCCAATTTTGGCAAATATCAAGCCATTTTTGATTAGTAAATACTTTATCTTCAGCAATTTCATTGACCTTTTCAAGAAAATCTTTAGCGTCTGCCCAAACAGCCTTATCAACGTGGAGGGTATGCTTCATCATTTCCGATTTATCAATATCAACCATAATAACCTTAGCTTCTCTTGCCCAGGTATCATAGCCGTAGCCGACCTGACGAATAGAAATTCTTGTGCCGATAGCGATAACAAGGTCTGAATTTTGCACAGCAAAGTTGCCGGGACGATCGCCCATATTGCCGCCCCTGCCGACATAAAGCTCGTCATCATTTTCAATAAGGTCAACACTGTTCCAATATGTTACAACCGGAACATTGAGCTTTCTGATTGCTTTTTTAAATTCGTTATATCCGCCTGAAAGACGAATACCGCCGCCGGCATAAATAACCGGTCTTTCGGCTTTTCTTATCTCGTCAAGAACATACTCAACCTCGCTGTCAGCCACGTGCGGCGGAAGAAGAGCGTCATCCTCTGACGGATCATAAGTCTTAACAAGGTCATCTGTTTCAATAACAGTGCCCTGAATATCAACAGGAACATCAAGCCAAACAGGGCCGGGTCTGCCTGTTGTTGCAAGGTGCCAAGCCTTTTCGCAAGCATAGCGGATATCCATAGGGTCTTCAATCATAACCGCATACTTAGTCATAGGTTCAACAGATTTAACTATATCATACTCCTGGTCGCCGAGCGAACGCAGGTTAATTTCAGGATTTAAAGTTTTAGCATAGCGGGAAGTAGTTGTATATTTTACCTGACCCGAAACTATAAACATAGGAATCGAATCAAGCCAACCGCCGCAAACACCGGTAAGAGCGTTAATTCCGCCGGGACCCGATGTTACGCAAACAAGCGCAATTTTATTTTCAAGCCTTGCATAAGCCTCTGCGGCAATTGCGCAAGCCTGCTCGTGATGATTATATGTGGTGTGCAAGCCTTCCTGATGGCCGAAAGCATCATTCAAATGCATTGCACCGCCGCCGACAACCGAAAAAGCGTCGGTTACGCCGTGGTCAACAAGAAACTGCGAAATATAATTTGCAACTTTAATTTTCATTACATAAATTCTCCCTTATGTCATTATTTATTATGGTGATAAGAAATTAAATAAAATCTCCATTCACAAAAGCAAGCCTTACCCTCAAAATTTTAAAAATCAAGAGGGCAAAGCCTTGCTTAAAAACATTTAAATTAAAGATTTACTGCCTCAATAATTGTTTTAGCCATATAATCAATCATTTCGTCAGTCATTCCCGGATATACACCAATCCAGAAGGTATTGTTCATAATGCTGTCTGTAACCGAAAGGTCGCCGATTACTCTGTAGCCCTTACCCGACTTTCTCATTTCGTCAAATACAGGCTGCTTTGTAATATTGCCGGCAAAAAGCATTCTTGTTTGAACGCCGTGGTCCTCGCAATACTGAACTACTGTATTTTTAGAGGTGCCCTCTTTACAAGTGATAAGGAAACCGAACCAAGAAGGAGTGCTGTTTTGGGCAGGAACAGGAAGAATAAGCTTGTCGGATACAGCCTCAAGTGCCTTATGAAGTCTGTCAAAATTATGGCGTCTTCTTTCAACAAATGAAGGGAATTTTTCAAGCTGAGCGCAGCCTACTGCCGCCTGCATTTCAGTTGCCTTAAGGTTAAATCCGAAGTGTGAATATACATACTTATGGTCATAGCCGAGAGGAAGCTCACCGTACTGCTTATCAAAACGGTGACCGCAAAGGTTGTCCATACCTGACGGGCAAACGCAATCACGTCCCCAATCACGCATTGAACGTGCAATCTTGTTAAGAAGCGGGTCGTTAGTATAAACAGCACCACCCTCACCCATTGTCATATGGTGCGGAGGATAGAAACTTGATGTGCCGATATCGCCGATTGTACCGGTGAATTTTTCCTCGCCGTTAATTACATATTTACTGCCGAGTGCGTCGCAGTTATCCTCAATAAGCCAAAGGTTATGCTTAGTACAAAAATCCTTAACAGCCTGAAGGTCAAAAGGATTGCCGAGTGTATGAGCAATCATAACTGCCTTTGTTTTATCGCTGAGTGCTGCTTCAAGCTGAGAAGCGTCGATATTATACTGCGGAATTGTTAAATCAACAAATACAGGAACTGCGCCGTACTGAATAATAGGAGCTACAGTTGTAGGGAAACCTGCTGCTACAGTAATAACCTCATCGCCTCTGTTTACTCTTCTGTCACCGAGAAGCGGCGAAGTAAGCGTTGCAAAAGCAAGAAGGTTTGCAGATGAGCCTGAGTTTACAAGTGAAACATATTTAACGCCGAGATATTTACCGAAGTCCTTTTCAAACTTATCGCAATATCTGCCGGCTGTAAGCCAAAACTCAAGAGCCGAGTCAACAAGATTTGTCATTTCTTTATTATCAAACACACGGCTTGCATAAGGGATTCTGTCGCCCTCTTTATATGGCGGTTTTGCCTTAAATTTGTCGCAGTATTCCGCAACCATTGCAAGTATTTCTTCTTTTGCCTGTTCCTCTGTCTTATTTTCTAACATTCAGTCAGTCCTCCAATTCAAAAAATTCATTAATTTGTTTATCCATAATAGCGGAAATATCTCCGCCGTCAAAATATACCTTGGTCCATTCAACAATCTTTTCAACTGCCTCTTCAACGCTCCAGCGTGGCTGCCAGCCGAAAACTGTTTTAACCTTAGTTGTATCAAGCCTTAAAAAGTTAGCTTCGTGAGGCGCATTAGCCTCGCTTACATCCTTCCAGCTTGCACCGTCGCCCCAAAGCTTGCAGAAAAGAGTAACAAGCTCACCCGTAGTTCTGCAATCGCAATCATTAGGACCTACGTTATAATATCCCTCAAGTTCGTGATTTTTATATTGAGCCTCAACTATCATAAGATAAATTTTAAGCGGCTCAAGCACGTGCTGATAAGGCCTTGTCGAATTAGGATTACGAACAATAATAGTATCGCCTTTTTCAACCGCCCTTACACAGTCGGGAATAATTCTGTCATTTGCAAAGTCACCGCCGCCGATAACATTACCTGCCCTTGAAGTAGAAACAGCAACACGGCCGTCGGTAAAAAATGACTTTTTATAGCTGTGAGTAACAAGCTCAGAGCAAGATTTACTGTTTGAATAAGGGTCATATCCGTCAAGCGGCATATCCTCTGTAAAAGCGACGTTAGTTTCCTGATTTTCATAAACCTTGTCCGTCGTGATATTAAGGAAAGACTTAACGCAATCAAAAAGCCTTACACACTCGCAAATATTTACAGTGCCCATTACGTTGGTTTCATAAGTGTAAACAGGCATTTTATAGCTGTCACGAACAATCGGCTGAGCGGCAAGGTGGAACACAAGTTCCGGCTGCTCCTTTTCAAAAACTTCTTTAAGCTTATCAAGGTCACGAATGTCCGCAATATATGACGTCATTTCATTTTTAATACCCGAAAGCTCAAAAAGACTCGGATTTGTAGGCGGGTCAATTGAATAACCTACTACATTTGCGCCGGCATTTACAAGAATTTTGCAAAGCCAAGAGCCTTTAAAACCTGTATGACCTGTTACAAGCACTTTTTTGCCTTTATAAAATGATAAATCCATACTTTTTACCAAACCTTCCACGGAGCAGTGCCGTTTGCCCACATTTCTTCAAGCTGCATCTTCTCTCTCAGGGTATCCATAGGCTTCCAAAAGCCGTTATGAATATATGCATCAAGCTCGCCCATAGAAGCAACTGTTTCAAGAGGAGCCTTTTCAAATACTGTTGAATCGCCCTCGATAAAATCAAAAATCTTAGGTTCAAGAACCATAAAGCCTGCATTGATGCGGCTGCCGTCCATATCGCTCTTTTCTCTGAACGAAGAAATGGTAAGGTCGTCCTCAATTCCGAGACAACCAAAACGCTGACCTACCGAAACAGCAGTCATAGTTGCAATATGGCCGTGTTCCTTATGAAATTCAACAAGCTTATTAATATCAACGTCTGCAACGCCGTCGCCGTAAGTAAGCATAAAAGGCTCATTGCCGATATAAGGCTGAATACGCTTTACTCTGCCGCCTGTCATTGTATCAAGGCCGGTATCGACAACAGTAACCTTCCAAGGCTCTGCATGCTCGCTGTGAACAGTCATTTTATTAGATGCGGTAAAATCAAATGTAACATCTGAGCAATGAAGAAAATAGTTAGCAAAATATTCTTTAATTGCATATTGCTTATAGCCTGCGCAAATTACAAACTCGTTATATCCGTAATGGGAATAAGTTTTCATAATATGCCAAAGGATAGGATAGCCACCGAGTTCAATCATAGGCTTCGGCTTGTTTTGGCTTTCTTCGCTGATGCGGGTACCGTATCCGCCTGCAAGAATTACTACTTTCATTTTTAACCTCCGTTATGTTTATGCCGAATAAAACAATATATATTCCGACATATTATTATAATAAACCAAATACAGTTTAACATATCAACATACTCTTTGCAACAAAAATATTTTTCGTTCTATAAAAATCGAGCATATTCGGCGCTTTTTTCAAATCATTTAATAAGCTTATGATAAATCAAAAAAGCAAAAGGAATAATGTAAATTGCAACGCCTGCAACGCAAAATGCCAATGAATAAAGCGCATAAACAAACGAGCAAAGCGCCTTTGGAGCAAGCTTTTCTTTTCTTCTAAGAATCAAAACGACAGCAAAAAGCACGGCACTTACAACACTTATTATCACGCCGGTTTTAAAGCCTGTCGGCGTAAATTTCATTGAAATATTATTGTTTTCGCCGTTTAATTCAACCGCAGTCAAAAGCGACATAACACTTCTGACTTCGGCATTTTTCCCGTTTACATCGGCACTCCAGCAGCCGTTATATTGCAAAGGAATCAGCAATACTTTATCTTTGTTTTCAGCCTTTACATTCTTAATATCAAGCGAATAATTTTGAGCAGAAACGTCGCCAAAATTGTTATACATATCGCAAACCTTTTGAAGCTTTTCAAGGCTCATAAGACCAATTTCAACGCCGAAATTTTTATTTCTTATATCATCGTCGCCGAGATTGTTTTTCCTGAAATTCTTTTGGTCTTGATACTTGCCCTCTTTAAGCTCAAGCCTTATTTCGACCTCTTTATCCCCCAAATCGCCGAGACAAATAAGATTTCTGTTAAATCTGCCGGGATACTTTTTTGCTTTTTCCCTGTCAATCGACGGTATTCTTAAAGCCTTACCGTCAACGTAAATCCTTACTCCGCCTGCACCGTCAAGCTTAAAATAGGAAATATTGCCCTTTTTTGATTTAAAGGTATAAATTTCCGTTTCATCCGTCTTTGATTTAAGTGCGAGGTTTCCGTTTTCAACTATATTTTCATCAGTCGAGGTAAGGGATTTATAAAGCTGATTGTTAAGCTCCATCCAATTTGCATTTTCAACCTTAATATCCAAAATGCTCTTATCAACAGCCATTGCATAAGGCAAGGTATATTTGCACTTATAGCAATTATACCCTTTTTTCTTGGAAATTTTATCGTAAAGCTCAGGGCTTTCGCTTTTAACACTAAGAACATTTTTAATGCCCAAAATCGCATCCGTAAAAGCAGTTCCTCCGCTGTCATGAAGGCGTGTGTATTCACTGCTGTAGCCAAGTGAAATAAGCGAGCTTTGAATATCGGACGGAATAAGATGAGTCCAATCGGCAAGCGTTGCTCTTTGCATAATTGTGCCGTAATTGCAGTTTAAAGTAGTGCCTACGGTTTTAATTCTGTCTGTTTTTGAAGTTTCGATATCAAGCTTTTTGACAAGTGACTGCGACGTTGAAATATACTGAGGATTATGCTCTTTTTCAAGCATATCCGTCTGCCAATAAGGAATAAAAATCATACTCAAAGCAAGCGTTTCGGCAACCACAAGCGAAAGCGCCGTTCTGTAATCAACCACCTTGTTTTTACTGCAAAAAATAACAAGATAAATTGATATCAAAACAGGCATTGCATAAAGCACGGAATACTTAAATTCATAAGCGCCGTCAAGCTTTTTAAGCACAAAATACGTTAATACCGTAAGGCAAACAAACAAAGCAAAATTGAATAAAACAAGCAAAGCGTTTTTTCCTGTTTTTTCGTTAAAATCGAGCTTATTTAATTTTAAATATTTTGAATAATATCCTGCTGCCCAAACAAACGAAAATGCAAGCGCATAGCCCATTCTCATAGGAAAATATTTGTAATCGCCGAAATGCATTAACGCATTGGCACCCTCACAAACGATAAGCACGGCAAGAAGCAAAATATTAAGCACAAAAAAGATATTGATTTTCTTGTTTTTTCTGTTTTTAATTATGCCCAAAATCATTACGGCAAGTGGTAAAGAAACACAAAACAGCATTGCCCATTTATCGTCACTCTTGCAAACATAAGTTCTTATAATTTCAAGATACTGTTTTACGATTTGTGAAAAATCAAAACCCGTTTCGCTCAAAAATCTTTCGCTTGAAAGAGTTTGCGAAAGCTTAGGCAAAAGAACAACACCGGATAACCCAAAGCCCAAAGCGATTGAAAGTCCGAGTTCAAAAGCACGTCTTTTTCTGTTTTCTTTATTGTCTATTGTTTTAATATACAAAAAGCTCATAAAGAAAACGTAAAAAACAAGCAAAATAAAAACATAGTATCCGCAAAACACATTAAGAACCGTCATTAATATATAAGGCAAAATTTCGCCTTTTTTCATAAGCGCATACCATGCGAGCATATAAAGAGGAAAAAGCAAAACGGTATCCTGCCATGCATTCGTGTAATACATAACGGAAAAACCGCAAAAGGCATAGCAAATTGACAAAAGAGTTGTCATAAACGGTTTGGCTTTAGTTGCTTTTTTCAAAAAAATCGCAGAGGTGAAAGCCGAAAGCGAAAAAGTCATTATGACATAAAGACCCATCGCTTTTCCCACAAGACGCCTCGGCAAAACAAGAAGCGCAATCCAAAATACAGACAGCGAAGCGTTTGCCGTATCGTTAACACCTAAGCCCGAATACCAATTAAAGCAAAGCGCCGTATCCTTAGTGTGCAATGCATCCCAAATATGATAAAAATTAGGTATAATTCCCTGTGCCATATCATAGTATTCAACATTATTGCTTCCGAAAGGATATATTTTTCCAATTATAAAACAGGCAAGAAGTATTGCAGCCGTTATGAACGGTGCAAGCAATAAGTCATAATTTTTTCTGATACTCATTTTGTATTTATCGTACATAAAATTTTCCTCAACTTGTTTAATATAAACAGTATAACACAACGCATTTAATTTTTAAAGAGTTAATGTAGATACAACATATATCCCAAACACAAAATGTGCATCACAATACCTTGTGTATATATAATTTTATATAACAAATTTAAAAAAACGCTTTACTTTTGGGTGAGTTGGTGGTATAATTGACTAAAATCCCGATACAATTGTATTATTTAGATTGAGGTGTATTAATTATGAAAAAAATTATTTCATTAGTCATTGCAGCTATGATGGCTGTATCTATGTTTGCAGTAACCGTTCCTGCTATGGCAGCTAACGTAAGCAGCCCTACAGCAGCTACTCTTGAAGAGGGCAAAGCTAAGACTACAGTAAACGGCGAAACAAGACAGGGCGTTACTTACAGCGTAAACGCTCAGACTAAGAAGGCAGTTACATTCACTTACAATGGTGAAGGCACTTTCAAGAGCTGGACAGATAACCTTTCAGCACTCGGTCTTGCTGAAGGCACTGATTATACAAAGGTTTTGAATGCTGACGGTTCACAGACTATCACATTCATTTCTCAGAAGGCTATCACTTCTTGGAACAACGGTTCAGTTGTTGTAAACGCAGTTGTTGAATTTGCAGATGATGCTACACAAGCAACTGAAAAAGACACAACAAAGGCTACAGAGCCTAAAAAGAATTCTTCTTCAAAATCTCCTGCAACAGGTGCATCAAGTGCTGTTATGGCAGGTGCAATTGCAGCAGCAGGTGCAGGTATTGCAGTTTTAGCAGCTACAAAGAAGAAAGAAAATGACTAATTAGTATTCATATAAAAAACCTGTTTGCTTTTGCAAGCAGGTTTTTTATTTTGTTGTAATAAAAATAATATAAATTTACATTATTACTATATTATTTTTATTTAATTTATGATATACTATACTTGTTTTAAAATGAGATTACTCGGTGATTAAAATGAACGATAATGAAAATGCAAAAGAAAACGAACTTGATAACAAGAAAAAAAAGAATATCAAGCTGATTGTAATATTTTTAGTTGTTTTCGTGCTGATTTTTGTCGGCGTTTATTTCGGCGGCTCATATCTGCAAAAGAGAAACGAAACGCCATCGCAAAGCGGCACTGTAAACACAACTGCATCTCAAAGCGTTGAGAGCACTGTTAAAAACCCGATAGATTTCAAATCTCTTAAAAAGAAGAACAGCGAAATTTATGCTTATATAAAAATAGACGGCACAAAGGTTGATTATCCCATTGTGCAAAGCAAGACAGACGACGCTTTTTATTTGAGGCATAAGGCGGAGGATAAATCGTGGTCGGCAAGCGGTGCGGTTTATACCGAGGCTGCCAACAGCAAGGATTTCAACGATTTTGTGACCGTGATTTACGGGCATAACGGATATTCGGACACTTTTTTTACAACACTTCATTATTTTGAAAAAGAGGATTTCTTTAATTCTCACCCATATTTTTACATTTACACCCCTGAAAGAAGGCTTACATATCAAATCATTTCAGCCTTCAAGTATGACAACCGTCATATACTTAACAGCTTTGACTTTAACAAGGAAGAATCAATCAAGCAGTGGCAGGATACAATTCAAAACCCGTCGTCAAGCCTTAAAAATGTGAGAACACAGCTTGATAAACCGCTTGGAATCAACAGCAAAATCGTTGTTCTTTCAACATGTATTACAAACCAAAAAAGCAGTAGATATTTAGTTTGCGGAGAATTAGTAAAAGATGAAAAAACCAATTGACCCTAATTTAGACAATATTCTTGATGATATTTTGGCTTCAGAAAGCAAAGCAAGTGAAAGCGTTTTGCCTAAAAAGGAGCAAATCAGCGAAGAAATAAAAAATGAAATAGAAGAAACATTAAATTCGAGTGACGAAGGCGAGAAAATTGATTTTTCGTTTGGCGAAAACGTACCGACAACGGAGAAAAAAGAGAACGCAGCGCAAAAGTCTGATTTTGAAATTACTCCGAAAAACGAAAGCGAAATTCATCGTTCGGCGTACAGCTCATCAGGCGAACATCATCACTCATCAGGCAGTCATCATCATTCCTCACACCATCACACCGACGGCTCGCATCATTCCCATTCTTCAAGTCATCATTCTTCACACCATCATTCTTCACACCACCGTCATCACAAGAAAAAAATGAGTATTCCGGCAAAAATCGGAATTTCGGCACTTGCAATAATTTTAGCAGTAATCCTTGCATTCGTCGGCACAATTGCTTTTCTTGAATCAAGCGGTAAGAACGAGCTTAAAAACGTTCCCGACCAAACAAATTATCAGGAAACAATTGAATATAACGGCAATAAATATGTTTATAACAGCGACGTTATCGCAATTGCATTTATGGGTGTTGACAAGCGTGATTTAGGTCTTGACAACGGAAGCGTAGGCACAGGCGGGCAGAGCGACGCCGACATTTTGCTTACAATCAATACAAAAACAGGCAAAGCAAAGGCAATTGCCATTCCACGTGACACTATGGTTGACGTTGACCTTTACAGTGAAAGCGGAATTTTCCTCAGAAGTGAAAAAATGCAGCTTTGCTTAAGTTACGCTTACGGCGACGGCAAGGCAAAATCAGCAGAGAATACCGCAAATTCAATCAGCCGTATTCTTTATGATGTGCCTATCACCAAATATTTTGCGCTTGACCTTAACGGAATTGCGCCGATTAATGATTCAATCGGCGGTGTAACCGTTGACTCGCTTTATGATTTTAAAGACATTGGAATTAAGAAAGGCGACAAAATCAAGCTTAAGGGCGATTTGACTGAAAAATATGTAAGGCAGAGAGATATGGACACTGTAAATGCCTCTCTTAACAGAACTGCAAGGCAGGTTCAATATGTTAAGGCTTTTGCATCTCAGGTTATTCCTGCCGTTACCCAAGATTTCAGTGTTGTTACAAGGCTTTATGACACCGCAAGCAAATACAGCACGACTAATCTTTCGCTTTCCAATGTAACATATCTTGCATCTCTTATGCTTTCAAAGGGTATTACAAATTTCGACACCGTAACTCTTGAGGGCGATATGCAGGAAAGCACGAAAAAAGATTATGCAGATTTTGTTTATGCGGAGTTTTATCCCGATAAGGATAAGCTTATGCAGTTAGTGCTTGATACGTTTTATACCAAGCAGGACAAATAATTGAATTTCTAATATAATCCCTCCTTGCGAGGTTTATATTATATATTATACTTAAAGCTTACGTTGTAAGCAGAAAGGCTATAAGTTATGAATAAAGAAACTAAAAAAATGCTTTCTTTAAATGCCACAAAAATAAGAATGGGCATTATCGAAGGCACACATTCGGCTAAAGCAGGTCATCCGGGAGGAAGTCTTTCCTCGGCTGATTTATTTGCATATTTATATTTTGCCGAGATGAAAAACATTGAACCTAAAAATCCTAAAGCAGAAAACCGTGACAGATTTGTTCTTTCAAAAGGTCACTGCGCACCCGGTCTTTACAGTGCGCTTGCACTTAAAGGATTTTTCCCGTTTGAGGATTTAAAAACACTTCGTCATATTGACTCATACCTTCAGGGCCATCCTAATATGAACACCGTTCCCGGAATTGATATGTCAACAGGTTCTCTCGGTCAGGGTATCAGCGCTGCCGCAGGTATGGCAAAGGGAGCTAAATATTTGGATAAGGATATCAACGTTTACACTCTTTTGGGTGACGGCGAAATAGAAGAAGGTCAGGTTTGGGAAGCTATGATGTTTGCAAGCCAATATAAGCTTGACAATCTTTGCGTTATTGTTGACGTAAACGGTCTTCAGATTGACGGCAAGTGCGAGGACGTTATGAACGCTGAGCCTATTGATAAGAAAATGGAAGCTTTCGGCCTTAACGTTATCAAAATTAACGGCAACGACTTTGACGAGCTTGAAAAGGCATTTAATGCTTTCCACGAAAATATCGGCTCAGGTAAGCCTTTCGGTATTATTATGAAAACAGTTAAGGGCTTAGGCGTGTCATATATGGAAAATCAGGTTGGCTGGCACGGCAAAGCACCTAACGATGAGGAATATGAAATTGCAATGAACGAGCTTAAAGCAAAGCTTGCAGAAATTGAGGAGGCGTAATTATGGCAGAAATTAAGAAAATAGCTACACGTGAAAGCTACGGTAATGCGCTTAAGGAATTGGCAAGCGAAGGTGCCGACAAGCTTGTAGTATTGGACGCTGACCTCTCAGCAGCAACAAAAACAGGAATTTTCAAAAAAGCATATCCAGACCGTCATTTTAACTGCGGTATTGCAGAGTCAAATATGATGTGCGTTGCCGCAGGGCTCAGCACAATGGGGCTTGTTCCGTTCGCTTCAAGCTTTGCAATGTTCGCCGCAGGCAGAGCATTTGAACAGGTTAGAAATACAATCGGTTATCCTCATCTTAATGTTAAAATCGGCGCAACACATGCAGGTATTTCAGTTGGTGAGGACGGCGCTTCACACCAGTGTTGCGAGGACTTTGCGCTTATGCGTTCAATTCCGGGTATGGTTGTTATTTGCCCGGCTGACGATATCGAGGCAAGGCAGGCTGTAAAGGCAGCATATAAGTATGAAGGTCCTGTTTACCTCAGATTCGGCAGACTTGCTGTTCCTGTTTTCCACAGTGAGGATTATAAATTTGAAATCGGCAAGGGCGAAGTTATCAAGGAAGGCTCAGACGTTTCAATTATCGCAAACGGCCTTATGGTAAACGAGGCGATTGAAGCAGGCAAGGCTCTTGAGGCTAAGGGTATCAGTGCAGAAATCATCAATATTGCAACAATCAAGCCACTTGACGAGGAACTTGTTATAAAATCGGCTAAGAAAACCGGCAGAGTTATCACCGTTGAGGAGCATAACATTATCGGCGGTCTTGGCGAGGCGGTTTGCGCTTGCCTTAGCGAAAATTGCCCTACTCCCGTTAAACGTATCGGCATTAACGACGAATTCGGACACAGCGGTCCTGCTGTTGAACTTCTTAAGCAGTTTGGTCTTTCGGCAGAGCATATTGCAGAGGTTGCTCAAGATTTTGTAAAATAATCAAATATAAAATAAAAAAACAGCATTCCTTTTGGAGTGCTGTTTTTTTATGTTGTTAAACTGTTATAATTAAATGTGCGAGGTTTAAAAACTAAATTTTTTTAACAATATTCATTTCTAATGATTCTTCTGCGTTTTTATTAACCTCTTCCGGACTTTTAAAAGTAGGAATAACAAAGCGAAGCGCTTCTCTTGCCAAGTCGTTATTCTTAGAATTGACCGCATTTTTAAGAACAGAGAGCTTTTGCTCGACCTCATCGTATGAAATCGGCTTTTCCTTTTCAACAAAAATCAAATCATTTTCCGTAGTATCCAACTCGTCAGTTCTTACAAGCAGTTCCTCATAAAGTTTTTCGCCCGGACGAAGACCTGTTTCAATAATTTCAATATTTTGTGCGGCAGAAAGATTAATCATATTCTTTGCAAGGTCATAAATCTTAATCGGCTGACCCATATCAAGCACAAAAATTTCGCCGTTTTTAGCTATTGCACCCGATTGAAGCACAAGCTGCGAAGCCTCCGGAATAGTCATAAAATAACGAATAATTCTCTTGTCCGTAAGCGTTACAGGGCCACCTGCCGCAATTTGCCTTTTAAACAGCGGTATTACTGAGCCTGCCGAGCCGAGAACATTACCAAATCTTGTGCAAGAGCACTTAACCTTGCCCCTTGTGGCATAAGATTGCGCAATCATTTCGCACATACGCTTTGTTGCACCCATAACATTAGTCGGGTTAACTGCCTTATCGGTAGAAACCATCATAAATCTGTCTACACCGTATTCTTCGCAAAGCTCAAGCACATTTTCAGTTCCGAAAACATTATTCTTAATTGCCTCGACGCAGTTATGCTCCATAAGCGGAACATGCTTGTGCGCAGCCGCATTAATCACAATATCGGGATGATATTTTTCAAACACAACGCTCATTGCGTCTTTATCCGTAATTGAAGCAATTTCGACCTCTAAATCAAGCTTGTTGCCGTATTTAAACTTCAATTCTTGCTGAACATCGTAAACACCGTTTTCATAAATATCTAAAATTATAATTTGCTTAGGGCTCATTTTTGCAAGCTGACGGCAAAGTTCACTGCCTATTGAACCGCCGCCGCCAGTAATAAGGACGACCTTATTCGCATAATAACCCAAAGTCTTTTCATCTGAAATCTCAATCGGCTTTCTAAAAAGCAAATCCTCAATCTCAAATTCACGAAGCTGTCGCTTTTTACCGGCAGTTTGAAACGACGGATAATCATATATTTTAATCTTGCAATTCGATTTTTTATAATAATCGTAAAGTTCTGCTGTATTTTCCGTTGAAGGAGGAAGCGCAAAGATAATTTCTTTTACGCCGTAATCTTTAAGTATATCAAAGGTGTTGTTCAGTTTCGCCTGAAAAACAGGTATCCCGTAAATATCCCTGCCTGCTTTGTCCTTATTTGTATCAAAAAAGCATACGGGAGTATATGATGTATTTTTATTGTTAAGAAGCTCCTCCGCAAGGCTTACACCGACATTTCCCGCACCTACAATTGCAACATAAATTTTATGAGCCTCGCCATCCTTCCTTATACTCATTCCAAAGGCAAAAATTCTGATAAGCAGTCTCATAAGTTTTCCCTTTGCGCTAAGTTCATTACCGTATTTAAAGCAATAGCGATAACACATCCTCATTCCTAGAGCCAGGAGAGTATTAAACGACATCATGGCGATGATTTTTGAAATGGTAAAGCGTTGGAAACCAAGCAAATTGCAAAGACCGCACTCAAAGCCCAAATACAAAACCATACCGAGCATATCGGTACAAAGCAATCTTATGTAGCATTGTATTCCGCCGTAGCGCCAAATTTGGTTATATATTCTACCGAAAAATCTGCACAAAAATACAATTAAAAAGCCGACGCAGGAATTAATAAAAACATCAATTATCTGCATATTTTTTATGCTTTTATTAAGTACAAACATCAAAATAAATGAAGCTAAATACAAAATTGCATCATATAAAACAAGCGTCCATTTTATATTAAATAATTTCTTTATTTTCTCCACAAACAGATCCTCTCTCCCCACAATAATAGAAAATCAATAAAAAAAGACTTTTGACACGGGACATCGGTTGCGAATTGACCGCAACTATTTCAAGCATCTAAAGTCTTAAAACATACGCATAAGCTCTGCCGATATATAAAAAGCAAAACTTTATGCTTTATCCCACACTGATACAAATTTACTCCCCATGAACCTTTAAAAACTTATTAAAAGAAAACGAGAAAAATAAACTTTTTCATTTTTTTGTATCGCATATATTATATATTATGCAATATTCATTGTCAATGAAAAGCTTGTCGAAAAAGCAATATTTTTGTTACAGTATGTCTCGTATTTCACATATTGTCTTATAACAATATAAAGTATATGCCATAGAAAAAGCGTTGGTATAACTAATCACCAACGCTTAATTTTATTTGTTATAATTTTTTTATTTTACTGCCTTTAGCCTCGGCAATTAAGGCAATGCCCTGCAAAATCACCAAAACAAACGTAAATATTCGCATGGCTTTTGCAATAATTTCAAGAACGGTTGAAATTTCTCTAAACGATGTTAAAAGGCGAAGATTATTAAAATGCTTCATTTTTTCACCTCTCAAGTAAAACCGCATGGGCTATACCAGGGATTGAATTGCCTTGCTTGCTTGAAGTAGGAGACATAAGTGCGCCCGTAGCAACAAAAAGTACCTTTTTCAAAATTCCCTTGTCCATTTGCTTTAAAATATGAGAGCAAAGCACGCTTGCGCTGCAGCCGCAGCCGGAGCCTCCGGAATTTACATCCTGCTTTTTTAAATCAAAAATGAGCGTTCCGCAATCCTTATGAAAGCCTTTTAATTTAATATTGTGTTCCTTTTCAAGAAGTTCATAGAGAAGCTGACTGCCCGTATATCCCAAATCACCTGTCAAAATCAAATTATAATCCTCCGGCGAACTTCCGGTATCATTCAAAAAACTGCTTATAGTCCTTGCTGCCGCAGGTGCCATTGTCAAGGGTAGACTATAAATTTTTCTTGTCAGCAAAATTTTTCACTTTTGCACTCACTTTTTATTGTTTTTTACCGATAGAATACAAAAATAAAGGCGAACAGTGTTCGCCCCTACGGTATTTTTATTTAGACGGTTTATAACTAAACGCTTTTTCAAGCAAAATGCAGAAAAGAAGTCCGAGCGCACAGCCGAGCGTATTATGAATAACATCGTCAATTTCCGCATAGCCGAGTTTGAAAACATATTGCGAAAGTTCGATAATAAAGCTAAGTGCACAGGAAATCGGAATAATCATCCACCGCTTTGAATTGATTTTGTCAACATTCAAATTGCCGAAAAGAAAACCGAACGGATAGAAAAAGAGAATATTGAGTATTGATTCTCTAATCATTTCTTTCATTCCGTGAGCCGCCAAATAGTACGAGTGAAACGGAATCAGGCTATAATCACCTGCCGACTCTGTATTGAGCCGTGAAAACAAAGTGATATAAAGTATAAAAATCACATACAAAAAGAGAAATGCCGCAATTATATAATTGTAGCACTTCTTCAGCATAAAAAACCTTTTGCCGATACAGAAAATAAGAGAAAAAGCGAGCAGGATAAAGAATATTTTTTCATTACTTACATTATAAAGCGTTGTAACAATATCCAATTACCTCAACTCCTAAATTTATACCTCTTCAAAAAATGTATCGGGTTTATTTGGGTTAAAAATTTCGTTACAAGTCATAACCGTAACCAAATCTTCGGTTTCGCTAAGATTAATAATATTATGAGTCCAACCGGGAATCATATGCACAGCCTCGATTTTATCTCCCGAAACTTCAAAGCTGACCTTTTCACCTGTATTAATATTGCGTTCCTCAATAAGCCCGTGGCCTGAAACGACGATGAAAAGTTCCCATTTACTGTTATGCCAATGCTGACCTTTTGTAATACCCGGCTTACTGATATTAATGCTCACCTGACCGCAATCTTTTGTATGTACAAGTTCGGTAAACGAGCCACGGTTATCGACATTCATTTTAAGCGCATACTTGAATTTATCAGTCGGAAGATATGTTAAATAAAGGCTGTAAAGCTTTTTTGCAAAGCTGCCGTCAGGCATTTTCGGCATCATCAAAGTGGTAGGTTGCGCTTTAAACTGTTTCAAAAGCTCCACAATTTCGCCAAGCGTAACCTTATGAGTAGTTTCAACAAAGCAGAATTTGCCCTTATCGTCAGGCACAGTTTCAACTGAGTCAAATTCGCAGTGCTTTTCCTTACCCTCCAAAAGGTCAAACATGCCCTCAACCAAATCGTCGATATATAAAAGTTCAAGTTCAACCTTTGGGTCCGTTACGGTAAACGGTTCGTCATTAGCCACTGCCCAGCAAAAAGTTGAAACGGCAGAATTATACTTAGGCCTTGAATGGCCCATTAAATTAGGAAAGCGGTAAACCGCAACCTTTGCACCTGTTTGCTTACCATAATCAAAAAACAAATCTTCGCCTGCTTTTTTGCTCCTGCCGTATTCACTGTTGCCGAAACGGCCTGAAAGCGTAGCCTGAACAGACGACGAAAGCATAACTGTTGCCTTGTTATTATACTTTTTAAGTGTATCTAAAAGCAATGATCCAAAGCCGAAATTGCCGTTCATAAAATCTTCTTCGTTTTTCGGTCTGTTCACACCTGCAAGGTTAAAAACGAAATCGGCTTTTTGGCAGTATTCTTCAAGCTCAGCTTCGCTTGAGTCTATATCATATTCAAAAATCTCGTCAATTATTATGTTTGGACGAGTCTTGTTTTTGCCGTCTTTAATATTTTTAAGGTTGTTGACAAGGGCAGTACCGACCATACCCTTTGCACCTGTTACTAATATGTTCATTTCTTTCTCCAAAATCAGTTGATTAAATCCAAATTTTTCATCATATCTATGGAATAATCTTCTTTTGAATTAACAGTAAGATTAATCTCTTGTTTAATACTTTTTCTTTTCTTGAAAATTTTAGTCCATCTGCAAATTTGATAAAACGGCAACAGCCACTTGTGTTTATAAAGCTTAGGATAAATCGTTGCGAGGTCCTCAAGCGGCATAAAAATTCTGTTTAAAAAATACTTAAACTTACTGCCTGCCTTATAATTGCCGATAACAACGCTTTTTTCATTTGAGCCATAAGTGCTGCCCGTCAAAATATAATGCTCCATCATCAGTATTTGCTCATTAGGCTCTCCGTTATCAATCCAATAGTGCATTAAATCAAAAGCGTACTTTTCAAATTTTTCAAGATTAGCCTGTTTAAGCAAAGCACGATATTTTTCATTATCAATATCAATTTTATTTTCAAAAATCCATAAATCAATAAAACTTCTGATTCCGCAACCGCCGTGTATAAAATGATATGCCATATGCGCAATGTGATGAAAAAGGAAAAATTCAGGACTTTCGGCATATTCATACCCTTTTACCTTGGTTGAATATTGCCAAACCTCATCCAAAACCTTATCCATTTTTTCTTCCCGTTCTTTAATATTATGATGAAGTTCAAGGTGCATACCGCCCGGAGCGTACAAATTAATATCGTGATAATGCTTGTTGCCCTCAACCCTGTATCCTGTTTGGGTCAACGCTTTTACTGCCTTGTCAAGCTGTTCGTCGTGAACTAAAATGTCAATATCGCAACTTGTCCTCATCCAAGGTTCGGGATAATAATTTCTAAGCACACTGCCCTTTAGCAATATATACTCAATTTTATTTTTTTCAAAAACAGATTTAATATGTTCAATCTCATATTCCAAATTAGCTACAAAACCTGCCGAATATTTAAGTTCATACTTAAATTTAGGATAATAAGGCGATGACATTTTAATTAAATCATTTTTAATTAAAGCATCTGCAATCAGATTGATAACATCGTGCTTTTTTGAAAGATTAAAAAGTTCTTTAACTTCGTCATCAGTTAAAACGATATTTTGAACTTTTTTATTTTTAAGTTCACATTCTATTAAGTTAAAAAATACTTTTGCAATATCTTTACTCATTTAGCATATTCAAAATCGAATAAAATCAGTCGATTTCTTTTCTCCAAACCATTTTATTAACAATTCCCGTATAGCTTTGGATAATTTTAACAACCTTTGTGCTTACATTTTCCTCAACATAATCAGGAACAGGAATACCAAAGTCGCCGTTATTATTCATCTCAATAGCTGTATCAACTGCTTGAAGCAAGCCTTTTTCGTCAATACCGGAAATGATAAAGCAAGCCTTATCGATAGCCTCCGGCCTTTCGGTCGAAGTACGAATACAAACAGCAGGGAAAGGATGACCTACCGATGTGAAAAAGCTGCTTTCCTCCGGCAAAGTACCCGAATCAGACACTACTGCCATAGCGTTCATCTGCAAGCAGTTATAGTCGTGAAAGCCGAGCGGCTCGTGCTGAATAACTCTTTTATCAAGCTTAAAGCCGGTCGATTCAAGCCTCTTTTTACTTCTCGGATGGCAAGAATAAAGAATAGGCACATCATACTTTTCTGCCATTTTATTAATAGCATTGAAAAGGCTTAAAAAGTTCTTTTCTGTATCAATATTTTCCTCACGGTGAGCCGAAAGAAGAATATACTTGCCCTTTTCAAGTCCTAATTTTTCGTGAATATCGGAAGCTTCGATTTCAGCCAAATTATTGTGCAAAACCTCTGCCATAGGTGAGCCTGTAACATAAGTTCTCTCTTTTGGCAAGCCGCAATCTGCAAGGTATCTTCTTGCGTGCTCCGAATAAGCCATATTCACGTCCGAAATAATATCAACAATTCTTCTGTTAGTTTCCTCCGGCAAGCACTCGTCCTTGCATCTGTTGCCTGCCTCCATATGGAAAATCGGAATATGAAGCCTTTTAGCACCGATAACCGAAAGGCAACTGTTTGTATCGCCCAAAACAAGCACTGCGTCAGGCTTAATTTCAGCCATTAGCTTATAGCTTTGAGCAATAATATTTCCGCAAGTTTCGCCGAGGTCGTCACCGACAGCGTCAAGGTAAACCTCAGGGTCGTCAAGCTTTAAATCTTTGAAAAACACACCGTTTAAATTGTAGTCGTAATTTTGACCTGTATGAGCCAAAATGACATCAAAATATTTGCGGGTTTTATTAATTACAGCCGCAAGCCTTATAATCTCAGGCCTTGTACCTACGATTATAAGAAGCTTAAGCTTGCCGTTTTCTTTCCATTTAACATTATCGAATTTGCCCATTTCTGCCTCCGATTACTTGTCCATCTTTGCAAGTTCTTCCTGAATATAAGAAAGGCTTGCAATCTTTTCTTTAGTTTCCTCAAGGTTAAGACGGCGGGTATTGTTAGAGTTGAACTCTGTCAAAGTGTTTCTCTTTTCGTCACCTTCCTTGAAATATTTATCATAGTTAAGTCCACGATTATCGGCAGGAACACGGTAGAAATTGCCCATATCAACAGCCTTTGCACATTCTTCGTTAGTAAGAAGTGTTTCATACATTTTCTCGCCGTGACGAATACCGATAACTTTAATATCTTCTTTTTTGCCGCCGAAAAGTTCACAAACAGCCTCTGCCTGAGTCTGAATTGTGCAAGCAGGAGCTTTTTGAATAAGCAAGTCACCGTTTTCGCCGTGTTCAAATGCGAAAAGAACAAGGTCAACTGCCTCTTCAAGCGACATAATGAAACGAGTCATTGAACCCTCGGTAATAGTAATCGGATTGCCGCTCTTAATTTGGTCAATCCAAAGCGGAATAACCGAGCCACGAGAACACATTACATTGCCGTAGCGGGTGCAGCAAATCTTAGTCTTGCCCGACATTCTCGACTTAGCAACCGAAACCTTTTCCTCGATAGCTTTTGTAATTCCCATCGCATTAATAGGGTAAGCAGCCTTGTCAGTCGAAAGGCAAATTACGCACTCAACACCCTCTTCAATAGCTGCCGTAAGCACATTATCAGTACCGATAACATTAGTTCTTACAGCTTCCATAGGGAAAAATTCGCAAGACGGAACTTGCTTTAAAGCTGCTGCATGGAATATGTAATCAACGCCGTGCATTGCACCCTTCACAGACTGCAAATCACGAACATCACCGATGTAAAACTTGATTTTGTCGGCAACCTCCGGCATCTTTGCCTGAAATTCGTGACGCATATCGTCCTGCTTTTTCTCGTCACGAGAAAAAATACGAATCTCGCCAATGTCGGTTTTTAAAAACCTGTTGAGAACAGCGTTACCAAATGACCCCGTTCCACCTGTTATCATTAATGTTTTTCCTGTAAATAAAGACATTTCTATACTCTCCTAATTAGATTCTTTTTTATGTTTTATGTAATTTGATTTTTATAAAATTCAAAATGTTATTTCTGTCTTTTTTGTTAAACCCTATAACTAATACACATACAAAATAGAGTGCACAAACAATTATACCCTTAACAATCAGACCAGACCAACCTTGAATATTTATAACTTTATTTGATATAAAATATCCTAACACTCCGCTTAAAGCCAAAGAAGGTATAAATTTCATATAACATTTTTTGAAAAATTCAAATACATTTATTTTTAAATGTTTATAGTAAATAATGTTTAAACATATGAATAAAACGGAATATGCTAAAGTAATTGCAATTGCAGAACCGAGCGCACCATATTTTTTACACAAAATAAACGACATAGCTATTGAAACAATAGCCATACCAATATATCCAAAAGACATCTCTTTAACTTTATTTTTTGCAATGGCTGTAGTATTTGCAATTTGTTGTGAAAACAATAAAATATCCGGTATAAATAATAGAATCGCACACGGCCATGATCCTACATATTCTTTACCCATCCATAAAATCATGAAATCGTGACCTAAACTGATAAATCCAACCATTATCAATCCTAATAATACAAACTGATAACTGCCGACTTTTATCATCAAATCCAGTATTTTTTCCTCTTTGTCGTCTGCAATATATTTTGAAATTTTTGCAAGGAACATACCATTTACAGCAGCAGCAATTGTATAAAAATAGCTTTCCAATGAATTTGCAGGCGCAAACAAAGCAATTTCTTTACTCGTTGACAGTATTCCAAGAATTGTAGGAGCCAAGTTGAAAATGCATCTTTGAGCAAGGCTAATCACCGTAACCCAAATTGAAAAACCGAATATTTCTTTTAATAATTGTTTGTTTTTTACATTGAATTTGTATTTTACCGGCGTCGTCAATCTTATTATAATTAATTTAATTACAATAAATACTAAACCACTGATTGCGTTTGCTGAAACAACGGCAATAACGTCCATATTGTTTAATAAAGCAACTACAACCAATAAAATGGTTAACACTTTTTGACCTAAATCGCATAATTTCAGTGGTACAAATTTTTCATAAGCATTTATAACACCGGGCAACGGCATGAAAGGAAATGAAATAACACTATATGTCGCAACTATAATATATAGTTTTTTGTATAATTCAATTTCATCAGCAGTTAAACCTTTATATATCTTTGAAATAAAGAAGTATACAACCAATAAAATTATAAATATTATTGTATCAATACATAAATAAAGTTTTGTTACTATTCCTAATAAATCGCTTGCTTTTTCTTCTTGTCCTTCAGCACGGTATTTCGCCACAAATCTTGATACCGCAGAACTCAAACCGAAGTCAACCAAAAACAAACTAATAAAGGTTGTTGCCAAAGTATATAACGCATAATTAGATTGCCCGATTTTGCCTACCATCCACGGAATATATACAAGCCCGGCTACGATATTAAAAAATATTGCAAAATATGATATAAATGCGCCAAAAAGATATTGTTTGTTTTTCATCACTTATATTATTAACCTTTAATTTTCATCTAATTTTCTAATAACTCTCGCTGGAACTCCACCCACAAGAATATTTTCTTCTAAATCATTTACAACACAAGCACAACCTGCAATCACACATCCATCACCTATAGTTGTATTGCCAATAATTGTAGATCTTCCACCAATCCAAACTCCATTACCTATAGTTTGATTAAAAATCTTTCCTTTTCCAGCTCGTCTAATTGATGTCCCAATCAAATGACCTCCGGTTTGGAACGTGACTTCCGGTGCTATATCGCAACAATCACCTATAGTCACTTTGCCATTTCCATTTATTTTTAAATTTTTACCTATCCAACAATCTTGACCGATTTTTAATTGTCCGGTACATTCTATCGGGCCGACAATTTTTGTTCCTTTTCCTATTTCAAATTCTCTTATTTGGTTAAGTAGATTTCGCTTTATATCAAAACATTCCTTACCAGCAAAAATTTTATTCACTAAAAACAAACATATTTTTCTTTTTATAGAATTTACTACTCTATACATATCTCAACCTCACTATCCTTTACTGCAAATACCATCTTCAAACAAATCAGGTGATTGTTTACCATTAAGTATAGCATTTGAAAGTTTGATTAATCTTTCGGCGGCTACTTTCGAATTCCATTCGTTTGAAATAGTATAATATGCCTGCTCTTGAACAGACTTCATTTTTTCTTTATCATTAAACAATTCAACGATTTTTTTACATATATCATCAATATCGCATTTTGTATATGCAAAACCATTTTCGCCATTCTTAATTAAATACGGAACTGCACCGGCAGCTTTATTTGCAATCACTGCACAAGCACTGTTCATAGCCTCGTTAAGAACAGCACCCCAACCTTCCTGCCTGTCCGATGTCATAAGAAAAATCTGCGACTTTTCCATATTTTTTCTGACTTCTTCCGGCGGCATAGAGCCTATTATTTCAATGCAGTCATCAAGATTTTTTTCTTTTATCATTGACTTTATTTCGGATTCGAGTGCACCCGTTCCGATAATATTGAGTTTAAAATCTACATTTAATGACTTTAGTTTTTCTGCCACCAAAACAGGAATTTCAGGATGTTTCCAATCAATAAGTCGTGCACACCATAAAATTGAATTTTGAGTTTTATTTGAAATCAATTCATCAACATCATAATTTTTGCACTCAGGAAAATAGCCCCATTTATAGCATTTGTTTTTAAATAAGCCGAATTTTGCATAATCGCTTGCAGTATATGCACTTGCACAAAGCATATAAATATTTGAACCTTTAGGATTATTCTTGTGAAATCTATAATACCTAATTGGATATTTGATAGGTTCACTTTTTTTCAAAATTCGCTCGGAATATCTAAAAATCAATTTTCCCTGCTTTTTTCTTTCTTCGATTAAGTATTCCGGTGCTGAGCCAATAATAACAACATCGGCATTATTAATAAGATTAATCAAATTATGATTGTCGTATTCTGATACTTTTTTTACATAATCAGGAAAGCTTGATAAATGATATCCTAACTTTTTTCTTTCTTCACTCATCTTGCCGGTTTCAATAAAGAGATAATCCGTACATAGCTTATTAATTTCATTTGATATAAATGCTTGATGGTGATTGTAATAATTTGACAAAAATATAATTTTCATAATTCTTATTGTTTAGATAATTCTTCTTTTATTTGAGTAGTACTTATTCCGTTAGTATACGGAAGATATTCAATCGTTGCACCGAGTGCTTTAAACTGTTCTTCGGTCTTTTTGTATCTCTCTGAGCCTTTCCAATCGTCACCTGAAAACAGTACATCAAATTTAAATTTTTCAAGAGCCAATAATTTATCATCTGTTTCTTCAATAGTAACTAACTCAGCTCTATCAACAACTTTCAAAGCGTTTATTATCCGTACTCTTTGTTCTTCATTGTAAATGGGTGTTTTTTTCTTAATTTCCGTTACATATTTGTCATCGCAAACTCCAACAATCAAATAATCACACATACTTTTGCATTTTTCCAACAAATTTAGGTGTCCAACATGAAATAAATCAAAAACTCCGCATGTATATCCAACCTTATATTTTTTCATTTTTTATATTCTCCTTTATATATACTTTATTACCATGATGAGTAACTCTCTCGTTTTCCGGAGGCAATTGCATATAATCACCAAACATATCAGATAGCACCTCGTCATATCCTTTAGGAATCCGAAATTGGCAATCATCAAAGTCGGCATAAATATACTCGTCAAACAAATTTTTTTTATGTCTGTTTTTTATTGAATTTACATCAGATGATGTTGCACCGACATAAATTGACGAATCATATTTATATGGCTTATTAATTTTTTCAATTTTCTTCAATATTTTTGTTTTATCAAGTTTTAGAACTTTGTTCATTAAAAAGCAAAAAAGTGTATGTAAAACCTTTTTATATCCGCCGTAGACATTATTTTGTGTACGCAAAAGCGAATATGTAAAATACAGTCTCATTTTTTTTTGATAATATTTTTTGTATTGCTTTTCTTCGTCAGGTTGACCATCCATAGGAAACACATCGATATCAATACCCAAATATTCTTCTGTATACCTTACACCTGATTCTATTTTCACTGTATTTACATCAATAACCTTTGAAAATGTATAAATTGAATTCTCGTCATACGGAGTCACAAGTTTTAAGTTACAGTATTCATTTTTTTTTGAAAATTCACTAATGAATTTTTCGTAATCAGGTCTTGGCATAACAATGTCAATATCATCATCCCAAGGAATGAAACCTTTATGTCTTATCGCTCCAATTAATGTTCCGTATGCTAAATAATATCTTATATTATTTTTTTCACAATAAGAAGCAACATCTTTCAAAATATTCAATTCGATTTTTTTTGATTCTTCAACCGAAATTTCTTTCATTATAATCCTCCGTCGCAATGCACTTTTCTTTATGTATTCATATTTTTGTTTGAATAAGCTTAAATTTCATTCCCAATAAAATTTATAAGGAACTATATCAAAATTGTTTGCAATTAAAGTATTGGTTGCAAAAAAGTACACAAAAAAAGCCACAAATAACATTCTAAGTATAATTGATGATTTCTTTTCTAAATAGAACAATGTGTTTGGCAAAAGTATAATTAAAGATTGTGAGAAAAACATAAAACTTCTCGCTGATGTTTCATTACCAAAAAACAACGCCAACAATATACTTAACAGAAATATTTTAAAAAACAATTCATTATTTTCAACAAAAACTTCATCATAAAATTCTCGATTATATCCACTGCCTTTTTTGACAATATTCAACACATACAAAAAATATACAGCCATTATCACCATAAAAATAACATTTGCGCCTATATGCAAAGCAGCATTTGTATTAAATGAATCTTTATCAAATAATTGCTTTATATAAGGAAGAAGAGCGCTTCTTAAGGCTAAACTGATAATTGTTATCAAAGCAACTATGACAGAGTACCATTTAATATCTTTTATAATCATTAAAGGTAGTATTGCGAAGCATATAATCGCACTTTTATGAAATGTCATTGCCAATAAAATGAGCAAAACATACCAAAGCATATACATTTTTTTCTTCTCAATTAAAACAACAAATGCAACAAGTGTAATTGACATAGCTATCGCCTGACGAAGACCGGTTAAGTCAAATTCAAATATTATATAACATATATATATCAACACAGAAAAAATCTTATCATTAGAAAACTTCTCAATAAATATAAAAATCGGAAACAGAATAATCAAATATGTCACAACCAAAAAACATTGAAAATTCATCTTCATTGCAACACAAATTTTCATAAAAAGAAGATAACCGTTTTCATAATATATGTAATTAAAATCAGAAAATGGAACATCTTTTGTCATTTTATATGCCAATTCATATCCGGCAATATCTCTTCCAACGCTACCGGAACGCAATACACAAATCAAAAATATAGAAATAAATATTATTCCCAACAAAATATTTGATCTTTTTTGGGTGTTCGAAGCCATTATTGTTGAATGGTCAATTATCATTGCTAAAAATATTAAAATTAAAAGTCCAACATAAATTGTCAAATGTACTTCACCTTCTCTTAAAACCAAATCATTGTTTCTTGTACAATTCAATATAATTTCTGTATTTTTCGTTTTTATCAAACATTCTCGATTTTCTTAAACACATTTCTTTTGCGAAAACATTGTTTTCACAAATATTAATTATTTCATTATACATAGAGTTTATATCATCTTTTTCAACAACCATACCACAGGTTTCATCAATTATTTCAGGACTGCCACCCGTGTTAAATGTTAAAACGGGTGTACCACAAGCCAAAGATTCCATATTTACTGTTGGGTAAGTATCTTCCCTTGTAGGATTAACAAACAAATCTGCTGCTGAGTATATTTTTGCAAGCTCGTTTTGGTTTTTTGTTCTATGTATAGAAATTATATTATCTGGCAAATCCTTTTCAATATGTTCATCAGTACCTACCAACATTATTTTATACTTATTTTCATCTAAACGCTTAGAAAGTTCTATAAAAATATCCAAACCTTTCTTTTTGCCCCAACCAAATGCAACACCTAAAATCAAATATTTATTTTCACATTGATACTTTATTTTAATATCATTTTCAATCGGTTTAAATACATCCAAATTTATTCCATTGTTAATAATTCTTATAGTATGGTCTTTTAGAAATGATTGTTTAACTAAATCTGCAAGCCATTTAGATGGGGTAACTATTGTCAAATTTTCAACACCGGTAAATAGTTGTTTTTTAAATTTATACATGTGTCTTGAATTATCGGTAAAACTTTTAGGATATTCTCTATGTATTGGGCAATTGTAACATTGTGTTTTCCATTTTGTGCAACCTATCAAATCAAAATGTGCACAATGACCTGTAAAAGACCAACAATCATGAAGAGTCCAAATAACCGGCTTTTTATATTCTTTTAAAAATTTAAACAAAATTTCTATATTGATGTAAAAACCATGAATAGTATGAATATGGATAATATCCGGTTCGTATGATTTGATAAACTTCAAAAGCTTTAAAGTATTTATTTTTGAATAGAACCCTGCCCTATCGGTGATTCGTGAAACTGCATTATGTACATAATAATCAAACTTATTGCCAAATTTAAATGCGTCTTCTTGAGGTATATTTTCTGCATTACCGATACCGAAAGCGATTTTTGATTCTATTCCGTTTTCTTTCATTACTTTATACAAATCTGTTGCAATTCGACCGGTGCTGCCTACACCACATACAGAATTAATTTGCAATACTTTCATTAATTGCCCCTCATTAATTATAAACAAGTGTTCATTTTAATATAATTTTCTATTTTGTTTTACCTAATATAAATAATTTTAAATATTTATTTTTGTTCAATAGCATGGAAACAACTGATGTTATAACAACAGTTAAAATGAAATTTACCAAAACAAGAATAAAACCATTTACTGTAGTAAACCTCGGCTTATCAGCAAGCGACACCATATTCAAAACCAAGTAATGAATCAAATAAACATCCAAAGAATAAACTCCACACCAATGAAGAACCGATGCAATTTTATTATTAGATTTTAATGAATCAAATAATTTTGGAAGCAGACCGCAAATTGCAATACAACCGGTAAGCGAAGCGATTGCTCTAAGCAAGATTCCTGCTACATTATCTTCGATTGCATATAAATTAAATCTTTTGATTAAAACAATCCAAATAACAAAACACGCACAAATTACAATTTCCGTTAATGTTTTAAAATATGGTTTTGACTTTAACTCATCATAAAATTTTCCATATATATGACCGAGAAAATAAAATGGCATATAATATAATGTTAATTTTACACATAAGAATGACAATCCAAAAACATAGCCCAAAGCTGCTAAAGCAATCATTCCTATAACATAAAATATACCGCAAATGAATATTTTTAATATTTGATTTTTTCCATTTGCTATTTTATTTGAAAGAAAACTTGAAACACCAAATATCATACAAATTGTCCATATGGTAAATAAAAACCAATATCCACTATCCATATGCCAAAAAATGAATTTTGGATTCAAAAAATCAGAGTAGCCAAATACCAATCCTCTTATCAAAAATGTCCAAACTGCCCACGGCAATAAATAAGAAATCGTTCTTTTCTTTACATAACTAAACAAATCCTTACCGTTGTTCAATTCCTTGCTATATCTCGTAACAAATCCACTTATAAGAATAAATAAAGGCATTTGCAAAGACCATATCACCTGAAACAAAAATGTATTTTCAGAATTCACAGAACTTCCTGTTAAGGTATGGCCTAAAACAACCAAGAGCATTGCCAGTCCCCTTATTCTGTCTACATTTAAATTTCGTTCTTTTTTCACTATATTATCCAAATTTAATACCTCTTTCTAAAAGGCTTAATACATTTTTAATTTATTCACTATAAAACTTCATTCCGCACTTTTTTGCAATATTCTTAACAAATTTAAAGAATGGTTTTGGAAGATTATGAGATAAAAATTCCATACTCCATAATTTAAATTCCATTGCATAGCTAATGCTTGGCCTATCACCAATGTTAATATTGTTTTTTTTGAAATATTTTTGCGCTTTGTGAAGAACTTTGCCCTTACGAACTACATCAAGTATTTCAAATGTTCCTGCCAAACTATTTTTACAATTTGCATTTTCTTCAAATGCTGTTTTAGTTAACGACGCTTCGTATTGCCAAGGACTTACATCTTCTTTAACAGTTTTTTTCAAAAACTCCACATTCCAAATTGCCGGATACAAATTAACTGCATATCGAGCACTTAAGTCAACCGAAACTAATTCATCCAATGGCAAAAAATCATTTTCTTTTTTTGTACGCCTACTATACAGTGAAAGATATTGTATATCTTCTTTAATCATTCTGTCGACCAAATAGTTAATTTTATCATTTTCAACAGGCTTTATCAAAAAGTAATCATCAAGAGTAACTAAAACATATGGCGTTTTAACATTTTCTAAAGCAGCTTTTATTCTCAACGAAAAATCATTCTGTCCTTCTACTGCAATTACATTCACATTTTCAGCAGTCCAATCCGTTTTTTTATCCGTTACCAAAAAAGTATCACATTCATTGTTTTGCCATTGCTTACGATATGCTTTTATGTTTTCATCCCACAAATCAGAAAATTTATCACAACTGCTAATTAATACAGATAATTTATCTTTCATTTTTTCTCCTGTTATTTTCCTCTACTAATTTAACAAACATACTTTCTGTCAAACTTCTGTTTTTATCCTTATCATGGTCCTGCTTATCCACCAAAATTGCTTTGTTATATAATTTTTTTTGTAATTCTTCATCAAAAATTAGCTTTTTTAAATCCTTTTCAAGTTTATCTTTATCAGTACAAACTACTGCACACCCTGTGCCCTGCATATATTCTATAACTCCACAATTAATATCACCATAAGCAAAAATGTTTCCGCCGCTTGCTATAGCGTCGGCTGCTTTTGTTGACAAAGAATATCGTGTAATATCAATGTCTTTTTTATTAAACCCTTCAACGATAATATTAATGTCACTTTCTTTAGTTAATTTCATAACTTCGGTATATGGCACCGCCCCGTGAAATGTTACACCTAAACAATCATTAAGTGGTTTGATATATTCTTCTTTTGTTTCCGCAGAATAAACATCAAGATGGTAATTAGGGTTGATTTTTTGAAGAGCATTTCCTATATCTACAAGGGAATTATTTCTTCCCATACTTATATTGCCGCAATAAATAATTTTAGGATTGTCTATATTTACCGGTTTAAATTCACGGCGTTCAATATCGGAGGTTAAATATATCGTTTCACCATTCAAGCCAAATTCTTTATTATACTTATCCCTGATTTTATTGCCAATGTACATAGCGCTTCCCGGTCTTTGAAAAACCTTGTCAATCAAATTCTTGTATGTTTTTCTGTAAATATGATAAAATGGAGATAATGATTTTTTATCGTTAAAATAATAATCATCACCGATACAAGACATAATAGGAATATCATATTTTTCTGATATATACAATGCTATTCTTGGAATAAAATAATCATTGGAAAAGGCAAGAAATACACATTCAGGTTTGAATTCGTCAAGCCAATCATTCAGCTTTTTAGTATTCCAAAATTTATTTTTCCACAATATTCCACGAAGAATATGCTTTAGCGGACTGCCTTTACTTCCAATTTTGTAGAGGTTACCGACTGTTTTACTACCAACCTCAAGGTCGTTATTTTCCCAATCATCAGGCAAATCTTCATATTCAAATATTCTTCCAACATCATCAGTTTTATGCAACCATCTTTTTAAAAGCCTTTGATCGGTAATTTGATACAATGAACCACAATGACCTTTAACAGGTGTTTTGGTATTTGAAAAAATTTGACGCATGTTTTCTTTTTCCCAATTATGAAAATACGCATCAAATGCTCTTGATGATGTATTTTTGTTATATGGAATTGTACCTACAATAATAACTCTATTATGTTTCATTATTTCTCCACTGTTTATTAAAAAAACTCGCTTAATTCAAGTATGAATCATTTAAATTAAGTTTCACAAAATCATGATGTGTAACTTGCTTTTCTTTAGGCGGAAGTTTTCGCCAATCACCATAAACCCGAGTCAAATATGCATCATAATCTTTAAATCCGTATATTTTGATGTTTTCAAACTGATATTCAACCGGTTCGCTAATTATTTCAACAGGAGTTATCTCTCTTTCACCCCAATTTCCAAGCAAATTACCACCATAAGCAGATTCTTTCAAACTATATTTTTGGCACATCTTATCAATTTCTTTTCTCAAATTAACATTATCAATGATAAAATTCGGAATCATTCTTGATAATATTACTGCAATATTTTTATATGTTGCTCTATTTTTTCTTATTGCGGCAACTCTTGTAAGAAACAAAGCATTCTTTTTGTAAATTTTCTTAAACCAATTCACTCCATCATTGTAATCATTACCCAAACCATCAAGAGGAAAAATATCTAAAAACACACCTCTCACCAAAGGTTGATGATAATTTTCTATCAGCGTTGTTGAAGTATCGTACAATTTAGTGTAGGGATAACAAAAATCTTCATTTGATGAATTTTGAGTTTCCAAAATATAGTCACCATATTTTTTGTTTTTCATTAGTTTTTCAAGTTTAATATAATCTTCTCTTGGCATTCCTACATCTATATCATCATCCCAAGGAATAAATCCTTGATGCCTTGCAGCACCAAGCAGTGTTCCGCCTAAAGCATAATATGTAAGATCGTTTTCTCTGCAAAACATATCAAACCAAGCTAACATATCAAGCAATTTTTTTTGCAATTCTGTCAAACAATGTTCGTTCATATTTGGCTCCTTTTTACTTTGTTCTTGCAAAAGTTTTAAATACCCATTCTCTAATTGCGTTTGGAAGAAGCATTTGAACAACAAATCTTTTTGAAGAATTCAAAACAAAAGTCGGCAAATTAATAATTCCGTTTTTCAACATGTATTTTTGCAAAAACATTTCACTATTGAAATATTGCTTTCCGCCTCGACGCTTATACATATCTTCCCCAACTCTTGCATTAACAAGAATTGTTCCTGTATTTGCCATAATGCAGTTATTTTCCACCATTCGTATCCAAAGCCAATAATCTTCATTATAAAACAAATCAATATAATTACCGGATTTTAGCACAGCACTTCGTTTATACATGACTGTCATATGATTAAATGGGCATCTGGTTTTCAAATACTCTTTTATTTCCTTGTCTAAAATGGGAACCTTTCTTTTTGCAACAATGTTATTTTCATCACCGATAAATTCCGAAATATCCCCACCAACAATATCCACAGCAGAATTTTTAGTCATTATTTCTAACTGTTGTTCAAATCTATTTGGGGCAGAAACATCATCGCTATCCATTCTTGCAATCAATTCATATTTGGCATTTTCTATTGCAAGTTTCAATGCGTTTCCAAGACCTGCATTTTTATCTAATCTAATAACATTAAGATTGCCGTATTTTTCTGAATACTTTTCAATAACAGCATTGATTTTTTCATCAACAGGACCATCAACAATTATAACAATCTCTGTTGGCATTACTTTTTGATTTTCCGTTATACTTTGCAATGCCCTATCAAAAAAAATCGGATTGTCATTTTTATATACCGACATAGCAACTGAAAATGGCGGATATTCATTTTTGACTAAATCTGCATCATTATTCATTTTCATCATGCCTTTTCAATATTTCTTTTGCTTTTGCTTGCTTTTCATCGTATTCTTCCCTGTTAACCTTGCCTTGATTAAGCAAATAATCGCCAAAATCTTCTGCAGTTGCCATTTCGCCTGTAGTAATACCTTCTTGATGTATAAAAGCTTTTTTCACTGTTTGGAAAATAATTTTTATATCACCCAAAAGAGAAATCTTTTTTATATATTTCAAATCCCATTCAAGTTTATCTTCCCAATCAATATCATTTCTTCCGTTAACTTGAGCAAGTCCTGATAAGCCCGGTCTTACAAAATGCCTTTTTCTCTGTTCATTTGTCATAAATACCATATCACGAACGAGCTGTGGCCTTGGTCCGATAACGGACATATCACCTTTTAGGATATTAAACGCCTCCGGCAGCTCATCAAGAGAACTATTGCGAAGTGCTTTGCCAAATTTTGTAAGCCTTACCTCATCAGGCAGAAGCTCACCGTTTTCATCGCATTCATTTGTCATCGTTCTAAACTTATACATATTGAATACTTTTTCATTTTTTCCGGGACGAGGCTGTTTAAAGATAACAGGTGAACCAAGTTTAACTCTAACCAAAACAGCAACGATTATATATAACCATCCAAAACAAATAATTGCTAAAAGAGAACAAATTATGTCGAAAAATCGTTTTACAAATTTCTCATAAAAACTTGGCTTATATTCTATTTTTTTCTCTTTTTCTTCAACCATATGCTACTCTCATTCAAAACATCTCTTAATTGTTTCAATTACTCTTTCCTGCTGCTCTACTGTCATTTTATTATCGCTCGGAAGGCAAAGACCACGGCTGAAAATATCCATACCTACATCCAAAGCATCGCCGGCAATATAAGCATTTGTTCTTGCTCTGCCGTTGCCATCCTTAGTTATAAAACCGTTCATTCTGTAAATCGGTTGCATATGCATAGGCTTCCAAATAGGTCTGCCTTCTGCGTTAACCTTAGCAAGTTCATCAAGAATTTCCTGAGGGCAGGTTTTGCCTTTTTCGCTATTGTAGCAATAATCTTTTTCGCCACGAACCTGCTTACACATTGCATCCTTGTCAATAATCAAACACGAAAGCCAAAAGTTAGGCTCGCTATTTACTTTGTCATAAGGATTCATTGAAACGGGCAAATCTTTAAATGCCTCTTTATATCTCATATAAATTGCTTTTTTTTGAGCAATATGCTCTTCAAGATAAGGGATTTGACCACGGATTACACCGGCAATTACATTACTCATTCTGTAATTATAGCCAAGTTCTTCATGCTGATACCACGGTGCATTTTCTCTTGACTGAGTAGACCATTTACGAACCTTATCGGCAGCCTCTTTACTATCTGTCAAAAGCATGCCGCCGCTTGAACCTGTAATAATTTTATTGCCGTTAAAACTGATACAATTAAATTTACCGAATGTACCCGTCTGTTGACCTTTATATGTAGCACCGAGCGATTCGGCAGCGTCCTCAACAATAGTTGCACCGTGCTTATCGCAAATAGCTTTAAGTTCATCAACCTTACCCGGAGTACCGTAAAGATGAGCCATAACTACAACCTTAACTTGCGGATAAATTTCAAAAGCCTTTTCAAGCGCAACCGGGTCCATATTCCAGGTGTCATACTCAGTATCAATAAATACAGGCTCTCCGCCCTCATAAACAACGGGATTAACCGTCGCATCAAATGTCATATCGGAGCAAAAAACTTTGTCGCCACGCTTAACACCGGCAAGCTTAATTGCAAGGTGAAGCGCAGCAGTACCTGCCGAAAGGGCAACTGCATATTTACAGCCGACTTTTTCGCAGATTTGCTTTTCAACTTCATTTATATTTGCACCGACAGTTGACATCCAGTTAGTGTCGTATGCTTCTTTCATATATTTAAGCTCGTCACCGTGCATAGTCGGTGATGAAAGCCAAATCTTATCGTAAGACATATACATTCTCCTTTGATTACTTTCAATCGTAAACTTTACAATAAAAAAAGACTTTTTGACACGGGACATCGGTTGCGTTTTAACCGCAACTATTTCAAGCATCTAAAGTCTTTAAAATACATATAAACTTCAACTGCACAATGCAATATACTCCCCAAACAACACAAGAAAGCGCTGTGTCAATTCATACCCAAAAATATCACATTATTAATTAGATTATAATTTATAGTTATTATATAGCATGCTTAAATGTGTGTCAACAAAAAATTATCAAATTCGATATATTTATGTAACAACATGACATATAATTTGCAGAATGTACTGTATTCAAATAAATTTAGTTTGCATTTTAAATATTTTTTGTCGCATAAAAGAAAATAACCTTGAAACATTACTAACGGAATAAAAAGCAAGATTTTACCAAAAATAGTAATGAAAGGAAATGGTTTTATTTATACAAAAGAAGAATTAGAACAATTAAAAAATGTGAACATTGACGATTTGGAAAGTAAAAATTTAGCTGACATCAGCTTCATAAAAATTGACACAAAAGAGCCGATTGAAAAAAGATGCGAAAAGTATTTTGACACGGTCAAAAATCCTTATGCTTTTCGTGTGGGCAAGGTCGGTGTCAAGGTGAATTTTGTCGGAAGTAATGATTTTGCAAACTCGCTTGCAAATTTGGCAAGCATAAATTAACAGGAATTGGAGGTTGAACAAGGTGGTGCGATATGCTAAAATCAAGGCGTGCAGAGTGCATATCGTCAAATTCTTGGAGGATATGCAATGAAAAAATATGATAAATTTTTAAAAGAGAATAAAGCTAAAAAAATCTGGAATGCCGCCGTTTATGTTCGACTTTCCAAAGAGGACGGAGATAAGATTGAAAGCGACTCAATCACTTCGCAAAAAGATATTTTGAGCGAATTTGTAAATCATAAAGACGACATTAAAATTTCCGATTTTTATATTGACGACGGATGGTCCGGCGCAAACTTTGAGCGACCGGCATTTAGCCGAATGATGAGCGATATTTACGCTAAAAAAGTCAACTGCGTGATAGTAAAGGACCTTTCTCGTTTTGGCAGAAACTATGCCGATTCAAGCCGATATATTGACGATATTTTTGTTAAGCTGAATATCCGATTTATCGCCTTAAACAGCGGTGTTGACACGGTTTGTGAGCATACAAATCCTGCCACTCAGTGCATTACTGTCGGCATTCAAAATGTCATTAACGAAAGCTACATTGCCAACACTTCCGTCAGTATTCGTGGGGCGCTCGACATCAACCGAAAGCAGGGCAAATTTATCGGTTCTTTTGCAACTTACGGCTATTTGAAAGACCCTGACGACTACCACAAATTGGTAATTGATGACGAGGCGGCAGAAGTCGTCAGAACGATTTTTAAATGGTTTATTGAGGGTAAAAGCGTTATAGGAATTACAAAAAATCTCAACGCTCTGGGCATACCGAATCCGAGCGAATACAAGCGTCAAAAAGGCTTTAACTACAAACATACGAACAAAAATAACGACGGCTTATGGTGCGACTCGACCGTTCGCAGAATGCTTAGAAATCAAATGTATATCGGCAATATGGTGCAGGGCAAAAACACAAATTTAAGCTACAAAATCAAGAAATGCAGGGCGAAGCCTAAGGAAGAATGGATAATTGTTGAAAGCACGCACGAGCCGATTATTGACAAAGAAACTTTTGAAAAAGCACAGTCGCTTTTCAATCGAAACACTCGAACTTCGCCAAAAAAGACGGAGGTTGACCTGTTTTCCGGCTTTGTAAAATGTGCCGACTGCCACCGTGCAATGAGCAAAAAGGTTAATAATCACACTTACGGGGTTTACAAGTATTACCGTTGCGTCACAGCAAGCAAAAAGAGCAAAACTGCCTGTTCGCCTCATTCAATTCGCATTGATGTGCTTGAAAAAACGGTGCTTTCGTCTATTCAAAATATGATTGACACGGCTGTTGAGCTTGAAAAAATTCTTGATAAAATCAATAAACAAGCAGTAAAAAACGGCGATACGCTTACCAAAAAAGCACTCGATAAGCTGAAAAACGACAGAGAAAACATTAAAAAAATATCGCTCGACCTTTACCCCGATTACAAGGCGAATATCATTACACTTGTCGAGTATGAAGCGCTTAAAAAAAATATGGCAAGCAAAATTGCCGACTTAGACATAAAAATTGCGGAATACGAAAAAACAATAGAAACCGAAAAATCAGCTCAAATAAATCAAAGCGATTTCATCAAAAAATTTACGCAGTTCGGCAAAATTGATAAACTGAATCGTCCGATTTTATGTGAACTCGTTGACTCGATTCTTGTCCACAAAAACGGCGATATTACAATCAATTTTAAGTTTATGGATGTTTATGAGCAACTTGTTGATTATCTTAACGAAACAAAGCAAAAATACCTTGACCATATTGCGTAAAACAGTTTTGAAATGAGAAAATAAAAATGATATTAAAATAGCAATCGACAAAGTAAATTTTGAATTTATCAAAAATATTCTTGTATATTTTGCGAAAAAATATAAGTTTAGTAAAAGCATACGAATTGTTACAGTCTGACAGCAGGCAACTTTTTTAATCTCCACTAAATTTTCACTATTTTTCATTTCGCAAATTCTTCGCAAAAAGAAAGATATTTATTTGAATAAACACTGTCTTTTTCCAAAATAAAATCAAAGTCGTGAAGTATTTTAAAATCGTTCAGTTTTATTTTTTTGAGCACACCTGCTTTAACGATGTAGCCCAATCAATAGCTGTTATATTTTTCTACAATGTTCTTGCGGCTGTTATAACTACCGTGTGCGTAAAAATGGGTGTTGATGTAAAGGCATTTAATCCTGTAAAAGAATTATCCAAATTTATGATTATTATGGCTATGGCTGCAATAGGATTAAACAGCAATGTTGTTCAGTTAATAAAAACCGGCGGAAAGCCTTTACTTGTCGGCGGCTCGTGCCGGGTCGGAATTACAGGCGTCAGCCTTGCTATGCAGCATATTATGGGAATTTGGTAAACTATTCAAAACAATACAAAAGGTGCTGAAAAAAACAGTCTAAAAAACACCTTGCCGTTAAGGAAAACGGGACAGGTTGCAAAAGATATGATAGTGAAACCTTTGAAATATGTTTGCTTTCAAAAGATAAAAAGATATTAAAATTATAAATTGGACTTATTACATAAAATATAATATTTATATTTACACGCCAACAATTTCTTCAAAAGTGTTGTAAGAATTACAAAAATGTGATATAGTGCTTATGTATAGTATTTTGGTAAGCATTACAAATGGGGGGATTATTGTGAAAAGAATCATCAGTATTTTATTAAGTATTTCTCTTGTATTTTCAGTCACTATGTCAACTTTTGTAGTAGATGCCGCAATGAATATCGCCATCTATTATAATGATGCCGAACTTACCGAGACTCTTCATATTACCGAATATGACTCGGCGCAGTTTACAATTCATTGCAATACCGATTTGCCTGCCGGTTCTACGGTTGAGTGGGAGAGTAATATGCCGCTTCTTGCCGATGTTGACGAAAACGGTAAGGTTACGGCTTATGACTATTCAAAAGCCGCAGTAATCAAATATTGGCTTGATAACGAAGTGCGACCTATTCCTATTATAGGTAATGCAACGGCCGACGCTATTGAAAAAGCTTTTGCAAAAGCCGGAATTGACCTTAACGACAGCAATCTTAATACCGACATGGTTGTTGCTATTGTTAAGGGTATTAACCAAACATTGGGTGAGCAACTTGAAAAAATACTCAATAATATGACCATAACAATTACTGCAAGGCTTTTGAGCGAGGGCGGAAGCGTTCTTGCAACCGACACGGCAGAAGTTGTTGTTGACCAAAGCGTTGCGGGTAATATTTGGCCTACCGGTGTTCATATTATAAATAAGAAAACCGTGCCTAAAACTGTAGCTGTCGGCAAACAAGTTCAGCTTTACGGCGCTGTGACTCCTGTTAGACTTAAACAGGGGGTTAAGTGGAGCGTAGGCAAAACTTTTGATACCGAATCGAAAAAGCACGCAACAATTACTTCTGACGGCCTTGTTACATTTACTTCAGCCGGCAGCGTAACTATTCGTGTTAACCCTGAAAGTAATTTGTACGCCGCAGTTTCGGATACTGTTGATTTTACTGTAGTTCCTGCCGAGGAACTTCCCGTTACAGACTTTTCTATCGGCGGAACTCTTGAAATTAAAGAGGGTGAAACTACTCAGCTTTCTGTTGAAAATGTAACTCCGGCCGGTGCTTACACAGGCAGTGTTGAATGGAGCAGTTCGGATACTACAGCCGCAGTTATTACTAAGGATGGTACGGTAACCGCTCTTGACGCAGGTTCAGGTGTTTCATTATCTAAAACCGTTACAATTACTGCAACAATAGACGGCGTTACTAAAACCGCTTCGCTTAAAATTAACAGAAACATTATCGGTGAAACAATCAACGGCGTTGAGATAAAAGGCTATGATAATGTTGCTCTTAATGAAACTAATAAATATACAGCAAATATTACTCCGTCAAGGCTTAATTCAAACAGCGGCGTAGTTCGTGAATGGGGTCTTTACAATACTCAAACGGGTGACCTTGTTCTCGCAACTTCTGATTCTCCTGCAAGCAACGGCTTTGCAACGATAGACACAACCGGTAATCTTATTGCGACAGGTGTCGGAATAATTAAAATGTATGTGAAAGTTACATATAACGGCACTTCTATTGAAGCCGAAAAAACAGTTTCTTCCGGTATACCTATCACGAGTTTTTCCCTTTCAAAAGGCAGCGGCTTTACTACAAATGTTTTGACAGGCAGTCGTGATTCTTTCCTCGAAGAGGGTAAAACAGCTAAAATTAATATTACCGATATTTTACCGGCAGACTATGACACTGATTTGCTCAAAAATGCCGTATGGCAAAGTTCAAATCCGTCGGTTGCTTCAGTTGACGCAGAAGGTAATGTTTTCGGTCTTGATTCGGGCGGACTTACTATCTATAATTCAAAATCAGTTACGATTACAGCAATAATCGGTGGCGTTCGTGCATCTATCACATTTAATGTAAGGGGCGCTTCTGTAAATGAACTTGTTAATGCTTCAATAACAGGTAACGATTATGTTGTAAAAGATTTTCCGAGAAGTTATACTTCAATCTTTTCTCCGTCAAGAATTAATGTTAAAAATGTTCACTGGGGTCTTTCAACCGATGACGGAAGCCGTCCGTGGAACTCTGCTTGGAGCAGTACCTCGGGAAATACAGAAAACAGTGTCGCTTCTGTTGATTCAAACGGTAAAGTTACCGGTAAAGCAGCAGGTAAAACAACCTTGTGGCTCTTTGGTAATGAGGGTGTATCTTCTTTTGACGGCTCTTTTGCCGAGGCTTCAAAGGATATTCAGGTTGTGGAAATTTTACCTAATAATATCGCCGTTACCGCTCCTAAAAAATACGATTATGTTGAGGGCGATACCGAGCTTGATTTGACCGGTTTAAAAGTTTCTGCAATATATGACCGTTCAAAACTTGCTGAATATTATCCGGATGCTGAGGATTACGGCGATTCTCTTATCAACGTTGATGTTGACGATTATGAAATCAGCGGTTTTGACCCTACTTTGATTGACAGAGAGCAGTATATTATCGTAACTCTTGTCAGAGCAGGCGAGCAATTACGTTCAGTATTCCCGATTAAAGTTAATTCAAAAGCCGTTGAATCTATCGATATCACTGCTCCTAAATACGCTTATATTGAGGGTACAAAGGAACTTGATTTGAGCGGACTTCAGGTGTTTGCAAATTACAGCAATGCACCGAGGGAAGAAGTGTTTGACTATAAAGTTGACGACTCCGAAGTTGACTACAATAAATTAGACGAAGAACAAACTGCTAAAGTTATTTATACTCACTACGGTCGCTCTGCCGAAGCTGCTTTTCCTATCATTATTTACGGCAAACCTGTAGTCAGTGTTGATACCTCCGGCTATGATGGTTCGTGGACGAGCGGTGATGTTACCTTTACTTTAGACAGTACGCATAAGCTTGACGGCGTTAAATACTATTATAATATCAACGGCGGCGAATGGACTGAAATGAACAGCAATACACTTACCGTATCCGAAAGCACAAATGCCGCATATGCGTTCAAATCTGTTAACAGTGCAGGTATCGAAAGTTATTCAACTCAAAGTTATGCTGTAAAAATAGATAAAACCGTTGCAAGCTTTAATCTTGTTCAAGACGTAACCGAAATTACAAATCAATCTTATTGTGTTAAAATTACCGATTTGCAGGTGGGTATTTCAGGTGTTAAGGCGATTTACTTAAACGGTAACGCTATTGACAGCCAAAGCGAGTTTACAGTAACTCAAAACGGTGAATATACAGTTAAAGTTGTTTCAAACAGCTTGCTCGAAAGCGAAAAAACTATTAAAATTGAAAATATCGATACCCAAAAACCGACTGTTACAGAAGTAACGGTTGCTCATAAAGATACAAAAGATTTTGCAAGGCTTGTAAGCAAAATGACTTTCGGTCTTTTCTTTAACAAAACAACGCAGCTTACAGTTAAAGCAGAGGACGAGGGCGTTGCCGGCGTTGATAGAATTGAATATCGTTTTGTTGATGAAAACAAAACTCCTTTAACCGATTGGGCGGTATACGACGATAACAATAAGCCTTTGCAAGATGCGAACTTTAAGGGCTATGCCGAAGCGAGAGCAGTTGATAAAGCGGGCAATGTTTCCGACAGTAAGTTAAATGACGGTTATGTTATCGATGAGCAAGCCCCTACCGATATTGTCATTACTTCCGAAGCCGGCGAAGAAACTTACGAAAGCGATACCTGGACTTCAAAAGATGTTACAATCAAACTTTCTTCAACTGCTTATTCGGGAATTTACAGATATTACTACAGCGTTAACGGTTCAGACTGGACTGAGATAGACGGTGATACCATTACCGTTAAAAATCAAGGCGAATGGAATTATAAATTTAAAGCTGTTTCATACGCTGATAATGAAACCGTTACTCAAAATGATTTCAAAGTGAAAATCGATAAAACCGAGCCGGTTGTCCGTGTTGATTTTGAGGGTACATTCGGCAGATGGAGTGCTGACGGTGTTCAGTTTAGTATGAGCATACTTAATCAAGCAATTTCAGGTGTCCGTTACTATTACAGTACCGACGGCGGTAAATCTTGGATACAAGCCGAGGAGGGTTCGATAATCGCTATTGACGAAGATGTTGACGCATCATATATCTTCAAGGCAATTAACGGCGCAGGTGTTGAAAGCAATGTTTCCGACAGCTATCGAATTATGATTGATACCAAAAAGCCGACTCTTGAATATACGCTTGAAACCGAAGAAAAAACAGATAAGCCTTATAATGTTTTATTTAATGTTAACACCGGTCGTTCGGGTCTTAAATCTGTAAGCGTAAACGGTAAAGATATAACAGGTGAAAAGTCATTTGAAGTAAGTGATAACGGCAGATATGTTATTGTTATGACAGCAAATAACGGACTTACTTCTACCGAGGTTATTAATGTAAACAATATTATTGAGCCTGAAAGACCCGTTCTTTATGTTACCCCATCGGGAACACTCGGCAGTCAAACCGATAAAATCGTTACATTCACTCTTTCAACTCCAAACGGCGGAAGTGATGTGGTTTATTATTATAACGACGGCAACGGCTGGGTTCAACTTGACGGCGATACTTATTCTGTTTTAAAAACAGGTGAGCATAAAGTGAAATTTAAGGCGGTCAGCGGTGAACTTGAAAGCTATGAAAGTCCTGAATATACCGCAATTCTCACAACAAGCTATTATAAAATCGTGTTTAAAACGACCGTTCTTGAAGCACAAGGATCAACCGAGGGAACAACGGCTCTTTCGGGTGTTAAGGTTTATGTTAACGATGAACTTGTCGGTACAACAAATGATAGCGGCGAAGCTGAGTGTATTCTTAAAGAGGGCGAATATAATCTTCTTCTCGATAACGGTACATTCAACAGACGTGAAATAATAAATGTTACCGATGACAAAACGCTTAATATGCCTATGGTAGCAGTTGACCTTAACAAAGACGGCTTTGTTAACGCAAAAGACTTCTCAATGATTAAAAAGCTTGATAATGCAGAAATTTCATCGCTTTACAGCAAGATATTTAAAAATTTCATTAATGTAAGCGAAAGTTCGTTTGCGTACTCAACAACCGATTAAAATCAAAGATGCTGTAAAAAACAGTCTAAAAAAAGATGACTGCAAGAACTCCGAAAGGAGATGCTTGCAGTCATTTTTTTGGTATAATTGAGTTGATAAAAAACTTTGTAAAACGGACATACGCTTTATAATGACTATGTAAAAAAAGCAATTACTTATATTCGTTGTAACCTTATCATAGCCGAGCGATGAGCCGCTGTCGCTGTTTTATATTATTAAGTTTTATTGAGTATCAGTATAATTCTAATGTATAAAGTCATTCATACAAGTCATTTATTTCTTCACAATCATCAATTTTATCTAACCAATACATACCAAGCACTTTAGGCCATTGGTTTGTATTGTAGATAGTTGTTGCATTTATATTGCCCATATGGCAATGAAAGTGTCTAAATTGACCCAGAATTAACGATAATCTGTTATACTCACACCCATCGGGTTTTTCATATAAATCCTCATCACTTAACGAGTTTAAATATTCCATTATTTTCTCTTTGATTGTTTCAAAATAATCAATTAACATTTCTCGTGATAATACCTTTTGATTATCATAATCATCAAGACTATTTAAATTTGGTTCATGGAAATCCGGTTCAGTATATACTTCAGGATTGATATACCATTGATCCAAAGAATGTAAAGTATGGTACACATGTTTCCATATTGGCATATCGCATAATATCAAATCCATATCACATGTTTTTAATGTAATCGAAAAATTATAAAACATTAAATTCGTATGCTCAATAATAGTATTTATTAAAATATCATTCATAAATTATCTCCAATCTTATTAATGTAAATACCATTGTGTGATTTTTTTATTTTTCTATTTCCGTTGGCAATTTTAATTGATTATTCATAGTATCTAATTTTTCTATACTTTTGTTTCCTATCAAAGTTTTCAACTGAGATATTGCCATATTATGCAATAATGTTAACCGTTCTATTTGTGAAATGCCTTGATCAATTAACATAGCATTAGTGCTCATTATCCACTTCTTTGGAGACAATGTAAATGCGTTTGCACCGGCTTCATTTTTAAACCCCTCAAATTCGATGGGGTTTAAATCAGGATATAAAAGTGTTCTTCGTTTAGCTTTACAAACAAATTACCAACAATTCGCAAAGTGAAATCTAAATAATTATAAAAAAGACGTGATAAACATTCAATAAATCAAATTTGCTCAAGACTTCTTTACAAATGACTATGTAAAAAAAGCAATTACTTATATTCGTTGTAACCTTATCATAGCCGAGCGATGAGACGCTGTCGCTGTTTTTAGTAATAGTTCCAAGTAACCTTTTTTGCGTCAAGCGTTATTTGGAACATACCATATTTTTTATATTTTTTATACTTGCCTTTTTTATCAAAATATACACTGAGTTCGATTTTGAATTCGCTGTATGTCGCTGAGCACGAAACAAACGATGATGAAGTTGCATTGTTAATCACATCAACAAAATTTTCTCGATTAAGGCTCAAACCTTTGAATTTACCTTTATTGTTAATCGAACTCACAAGCTCAAAATAATTAAACGGCTCTTCGTTCATTTCAACCGTCATATCGCAATGCTTATAGTTTTTATATTTTTCATAAATTTCCTCGTCATAATAATCCTCCTTAAAAACCTCAATGCCAAAAGTGAAAATAAATTTATTATCTTCATTCCTGACACTTTTTAGCTTTTGATCGTGCAAAACGCCGTAGGGATAATTAATGCTCGCCATATCAAATACCGTTTCCATTTTACCACCCTTTTCAAAACTTCTTATATAGCTGAAATTCTTTAAACATTCGGCTCTTTACGCTTAATTTCAAAAGGAATACCGTCAATATTTACTGCCGATTTCCCCTAAGGTTAATTATAATATACGCACATATCAAATTCAATACAAAAACATATTGCAATTATCATTCCCCGTATGCTATAATATAATCGAACGATTGATTAATAAATGAAATACACAAGGAAATGATAAAGTGAGAACGAGAAACGAAAAGCAATATTTTGCCAAAAAGATTGAAATTATGGAAAAGGCATTTGACTGTTTTGCCGAAAACGGACTACACTCAGTCGGTATTCGTGGAATTGCCGAAGCTTGCGGTTGCACATCGGCAACACTATATCAATATTTTGACGATTTGGACGATTTAATCATTCAGTCAACTGCATACTGTATGGCTAAGGTTGAGGATGATTTTATGCAAATGGCGCCGACAGATGCAAAGGATGTTATGCGATTTATTGAAGAAATACCGTATTGGACAGCTGAAAAGCACGGCAAAAAATACAGGCTTATGTACCAAGTATACACTCACCCAAAATATATTGAACATGGGAAAAAGTTTTTTGAGGGCGTAAACGAAAGATACACTGCATACGCAAAATCGTTGGAGGCAAAAATAGGAATACCTTATAAAATCACAACCGGGCTTATTTTCATTATTGTCAGAGCCGGCGTGCACTATGCAATGTTTGAGGACGAATATTATTTAAAATCACAAATGGAGGTGCTAAAGCAAAGCGTTATTTTGTTTATGGGAAAATACAAAAACGATTATTTGAAGGGGGAAAACTAAATGAAAAAGAAAATAATCAGCGTTGTTATTGCGATATGTTTGATTATCGCAACTGTTCCTACCATAGTTTTTGCAAGCAACAGCCAAAGCACATCACCCATCAAAATAAGAGTTGCTCCAAGTGAGCACGAAAAACCGGGTTGGAATGTTGAATGGAGTGAGAGTTTTGAGCAAGGCATACCGTCAACATGGCAAAATATTGACAAAGACGGTGACGGCTACAAGTGGTGGAAAGTAAAAGAAGAAATAAGTTTTGAAAATATCGATAATTCAACGCACCATGGTAATGAATCAATCCATTCAAATTCTTTTTTAAGATACGGTGGATACAATCAACAAGCATTAGAGCCTAACAACTGGCTGATTTTACCCGAACAAAATCTTAATGCCAAAAAAAATTACGCTCTTACTTTTGATATTGTAGCATTTGACGGAGGGTATCTTAAAGATAAAATCGGTATATATATTTCGACCGACGGCGGAAACAGCTACACCCAGCTCGGTGATGATTTTGATTTCACTCAAAGTGAACTTGGCAACAGCACAGATGTCAGGGATGTTTGGCAAGAAGTAGAAGTTGACTTGTCTGCTTATTCAGGTAAAAAAGTCAGCATTGCAATAGTTCACCATAATTCCCGTGATGAATATATGGTGGTTATGGACTGTATGTATATGTGGAGCAAGGATAAACACATGCACTGTGTATGCGGTGGCAACACTGACTTTAACGGTCACGACACACATACAAATGTTAAATGGAGTGAGTGGAACAGCACAAATTCTTTGCCTACCGCTTCGGGAAATTATTACCTTGCAAACGACATTAATCTTGATACAACACAGGATGTAAGCAATGATATAAATATCTGCCTAAACGGTAAAACGATAAAAAGCAATACAAGTGCTTATGCAATTACGGTTAAAAATAATGCATCCCTTACAATTACTGATTGCTTAGACAACGGCAAGCTTGAATGTTCGATTAAAAACTACGGTTCATTTAATATGTACGCAGGCACGCTACAAAACGGATATAATCTTCGTACAGAACCTGATTCAAAAATGGCACTCAGCGGCAATTCAAAATTCATCGGCGATGTTATTTCAAAAGGAAACGCTGAAACTAAAATTAACGGCAACTCTGAATTTCAAGGCACACTTATAATTGACGAATTGACAAGCGACAGCCGTGCATATATCGGTGGAAATGCAAAAGTCACGGGTAAACTTGAATTTTCACAGCCACAGGAAAATGCCAAAATTGAAATAAAAGACAATATGATAATTGACGGTGATATTGAGTTTAATTACTTCACGCTTAACAGCAATATTGTCTGCAACGGTAATATAATGAGCGGTATTTTTAAAGGTAATGTTGAAAACAACGGCACAATAACGGGCGGAACATTCTATGGCGATGTTACGGGAAACGGAACGATAGCCGCCAGCGCAAAATTTGAAGTTACGCTTGATTTAGACGGCGGAAATGGTAACAATAAAGAATATATTTTGAGAGGTCAAAAGCTAACATTGCCTACGCCTACAAAAGACGGTTATACTTTTGACGGCTGGTTTAACGGTGAAAATGAATACGATTTTTCTTTACCTGTTATTTCAACGATTAGCTTGACTGCTCACTGGGTTAAAAATCCGACTCCGCCTACTACCGAACCACCGACAACTCAACCGACAACTCAACCGACAACGCAGTCAACAACAGAATTAACAACGGTGTCAACAACGCAGTCAACAACAAAAAACATTTCGGATAAAAATGTTAACGCTGCCACCGATTACAATGAAAATCACAACACAACCGTAAAATCAACTAAAAATAAAAACAAATCTAAAACTTCACCTAATACGGGTAACAACACGGCACTCGTAAGTTCAGCTTCCGTTGCCACCCTCCTTGCCCTTGCTTTTGTGATAACCAAAAAGAAAAAAGATGACTGAACTTAAAAAGCGTTGGAGATAAATTTTAATAAACAACAAAGGCTCAAGGAAAAACCTTGAGCCTTTGTTTTATAAATTATAGTTTAGCAAAAAGAGACTAAAATATTAAAATAGATATCAATATCGTGACGCAGTCACGCACCTTGTAAAGGGGATTATCAAGGGGACTTGATGCGTCAAGCATCACTCCTCTTGATTTGTTTTCTTGGCGCAACCGTTCTTTTGCAACCAAAAGAATGGTTGTGAGTATAAACAAAAAGTTTTACATTAAGAAACGAATAGTTAAGGGTTTCAAGCACTGATATGGTTGCTTATTCACAACCGCAAACTATAATTTAAAACTTAACGCTTGCAAAAACTCCGTAATGGTCGGAAACATATCCGCCGTTCAAATCGTTTAATACGGTATAATTTGAAGGTGCACCGCTCGTGAAAATAAAGTCAATCGGTTCATCCCCCGTATAGCAATATCCCCACTCCTGATAAGTTGCGCCTTTCTTTGACAAATCCGTACTGTCATTAAGAATTTTTGCAATTGTTTTATAAGCCGCAGAGTCCACAGTCGAATTAAAATCACCTGTAAGCACAATTCTTACATTTTTGCCGTACTCATTTTTAAGCTCTTCTACCTTTTGGCAAACAACATTTGCGCCGAAGTTTAAAGCCTGCTCGGAAGCGTTGTCAAGGTGAGTGTTTAAGAAAACAAGATTTTTACCCGTTTCTTTTTCAGTCAACACAACATAGGTGCAAATTCTGTTGCAACCTGCCTCTGCCTCTTTGCCGTTTTCGTCCAAATAAGTATATTTGCTTTCTTTATTCGGGGTTTTGCTGAGCCAAATCGTATTCTTGTCAAGCAAAGAAAACTTGTTTTTATTCCAAAAGACCGCATTCATCTCGCTGTTTTTTTCTTCACTGTCGCCGCCACGCTTAACGCCGTAGCTTTCATAATCTTTAAGCTCATTTTTAAGGTCACTAAGCCAGTAAGAATTCATTTCCTGAGTGCCGATTAAGTCAGGCTTAACGTCATTCATATAATTTGCAAATCGATTGCACCTCGTCATACTGTCTGTATCTTCAAAGCTTGTGCCGAAGGCGGAAGCAACATTAAATGTAACGGCGCTTATGTTTGAACTTTCAACTTTTGGCGCAGTATAAACGACTTTATTTGAATGATAAAAGCAGAAAAGCGAGGCAATAATTGACCCTGCAATCACAACTGCAATAGCGATGTTATACGGCTTAATTCCTTTTTTTGAAACAATATTGTGCAAAACAAATTTAGCAAGATAAATCAAAAAAGTGATAATCAAACCGATTTTCGCCTTTGCGCCAAAGCCGATTGAAAGAAACGACAGCACCGCAAGAACAATAAAATTAAGCGAAAAAGCGATAATATTTCTATTATATCCGCCCTTTTTTGCAGTGAAAAGCGAGCAAATTATTTCAGCCAGACTGAAAACAATTACGCAAATTATCGAAAGGACTGCGAAAAGATATGACTTATCACTTGCTATCCCTTTAAAATCAAGACCGTGATTAACAATGCTCATTATAAACGAGATGAGCGAAACATTTTTATGCCCTGCCCAAAAAAGCGGCAGGCACATTGAGGCAAGCGGAGTGAAAAAGAGAACAAGCCTTACTATTGTCCACGGCGAGCCTATAGTTGACTTTTTAATATTCAAAAGAGAATTTTCAAGTTTGCTCCATTCCTTTTCTGCCTTGACTTTATCTTCTTCAAGCTTTTCGTCAAAGCCGTACTGCATAATATTAACACCGCACTTCGGGCAAGTCGGTTTAAGATAAAACGGACTTAATTTTGCTTGACATTTTGGGCATTTATTACTCATTTTCGCCACCTCCGTTTATGTTAAGTGCCTCGTTTTCCTCTCTCCTCACTTTAAGTTCAGAGCGAATTTGCTTTAACTTTTTACCGTTCAAGTTATAAAACGCATAAGGAATAAGAGTGACAAGGCCCAAAAGCTTAGGAATGAGTATAAACAGCGCCCATATCCACAAATCTGTATGTTCGCCCTTAACAGCTACCGATTCACCTGCTGCATTTTTAGTGAATGTTAAGCCGATAAGCGGCAAAAGTGCCGTGCCGACAGAAGTTGAAAGCGAGCCGGTAAGTTTGCCCACAAATGTAAGAACGGAAAAGCTGACACCCTCGTTTCTTTTGCCTGTTTTCCACTCCATATAGTCAACCGTGTCGCCAATCATTTCCGTCGGAATAACATTGTTGACTGTTTGGAAGAAAGACTGCAAGAAAAACTGAACCATAAGAAGAAGCGAAACAGCAACAACATTAGTCTTATAAAAACCGAGACCGCAGAAGAATATCACCACTCCCAAAACTGCATTAAAAATAATGTTTGCCATAACTATATGCTTATTGTCAAGCTTTTCTTTAAGCTTTGGAATGAGCAAATATGTAATAAAGCCGAGAAGTGTGCCAGGAAGTGTTATCCACAAAACGGCAGAGTTAAGGTCAAGCACTTCGGAATAGTAATAAGTTTGGAAAACGCCTGATATACCGCCAAAGCTTGAAAGCACATTGCCGATAATTATTAAAAGAAGCGGTTTGTTTTTAACAAGAACCTTAAAATTATCAATAAGCGACGGTTCTTTAACGCTTTGAACTACTCTTTCTCTTGTTTTAAAACCTGCAAGCGAAAAAAGCCCCATACCGAACACACCGGCAATCACGGCAAGAATTAAAAAGTCCTGCGCAAGAGTAATTTGCCAAACACCCTTATTACTCAAATCCATCATAACAACAAGCATTGTTGTTGAAAGACCGCCGATAAGGCTTGACAAAAATCTTGCTGAGGAAATAACTCTCGTTCTGTCACTCGGTGACGGTGAAATGGCAGCGCTCATACTCCAAAACGGAACATCGCCGAGAGTGTAAAACAGTTCCCAAATAAAATAGGAAATATACATATAAATTATTTTTACGGTAGTTGACTTTGCATCAGCCAAAATCTCAGGCCCTGCAAAAAGCATAATCGTAGCTATTGCAAGCGGAAGCGGCACAAACAAAAGATACGGACGAAGTTTTCCGTACCTCGTTCGTGTTTTATCAATAAGTCCGCCCATAAGAGGGTCGTTAACCGTGTCCCAAATGCCTAAAAACAAAATCATTGTTGAAACAGCAGCAGGCGGAATTTCAAAAACCTTAGTAAAAAACAGCGAAAGGTAACCTCCGGCAATCAAATTGTAGCCGAAAACCTGACCTGCATTTGCAAAACCGTATGCAAGCGTTTCCCTAACACCTACATATCTTGTCTCTTTTTCCATAAATATTACCCCCAAATGTTGATAAAGCGGCTAAAACACGCTGAGTTATAATTCTTAATCAGATTATCTGTATGGCAGGGGTTTGCTCCTGCCTAAACATTTTTCAAAAATAAACCATTTGAAAATTTCAAGGACATCAAGTCCTTGAAAATTTTGGCGTTTTTTGCCTTTTGCTCGGAGGCAGTACCATCGTACAGCTCCCACTCGCAAAAAACAAAATTTATCTCACTTTCTCAACATTTTTATAATCTAATTTTATTTCCAACCGTTACAATAATCTTTATTATGCTTAATATATTCGTCAACAAGTTTAACTGCCAAGGAATAACTGTTTACAAGCGGATGAAGTGTAAGCGCCTGAATAGCTGCCGTCCTGTTTCGTTCCCTTATTGCTTTTGATGACAGCCTTTCATAGTTTTTGACCCTGCGAATAAGCTCAAGGTTTTGCTCGTCAACCTCACCGATACGGTGCGGCGTTGCACCGTTTTCGTCAACATCGCAGGTTATTTCAACAATATCGTCATCCCTCAAGCCAATTATTGCTCCCTCGTTTGGAATACACATAATCATTGAGCCCTTACTTCCGCTTTGAGCAATTTCTATATATTTAAGTGCAACTCCGGCATAGCCGCCGTCATCCTCTTCATAAATATCAAAATGCCACGGCTGGCTTCGCTTTTCACCTGTTTCGCTTGCCATATAACTGCCTTCACGCATACCGTACCACTTGCAAAAAACTTTAAAGCAGTTTTCAAAATCATTTTCTATATCCATTTTTGAAAGCTCGGCAGTCATATTTTTGTTAATATCCCTAATCTGCTCGCCACGGGTTTTGTCGGCTTTGAGTATATTTTCAACAGCCTTTTCACGGTAGTAAAAGTAGTAGAGGTATTCATTTAAAATGCAACCCCTGTCCCTTAAAAGTTCCTTTTCAAAATAACGCATATCGCTTTTTTTGTACGCATCGTCATTTTCAATAAGTTCATTCATAATTTCTCTGCCGCAAAGCTTAATGCTCTTAAAATACGACAGATGATTTAAACCGTAGCACTCGCCCGTTATATCGTTCGGGTTTTCGCCGTACAAAAGTGCAAAAGTACGCAGCATACTTGACGGAGCGTCGCAAATTCCGTATGTAAAATCATAACCCATATCCCTAAGCGTTTGGCTCACCACTCCGGCAGGGTTAGTGAAGTTGAACACTTTAACGTCAGGCTTTGAATATTTTTTGATAAGCTCGCAATATTCGGCAAGAGCCGGCACACTTCTCATTGCAAACGAAAGCCCTGCCGCACCCGTCGTTTCCTGGCCGAGAACGCCGTGATTTAAAGCAATTCTTTCGTCCTTTGCTCTCATATCGTCCTCGCCGACACGAATGGTGGTAATAACATAATCAGAATCCTTTACCGCTTCAATCGCATCAGAAGTAAGTGTAAATTTCATTTTAGGGCAAAGAAGCCTTGCAACATGACTTGCCATACCGCCGTAAATTCTTAATTTTTCCTTATTATTATCCATAAAGCAAAGTTCGTCAATTTTTAATTTTTCAGCCTTTTGTGCAATGCTTTTGGCAAGAAACATTGAACGAACTCCGCCACCGCCTATTACAGTAATTTTCATAAAAAACCTCCACATTTTCTATACATTTTTTATTATAATACACAAACACTTAAAAATCTATATAAATTTTTGTGATGTGACGGCGCTCAGGCTAACTCAGGCTTTCACAGTCAAAAAAACATAAAAAAGCGTTGGAGAAATTTATCTCCAACGCTTTTTTATCTATATATTTCTCTTCTATGACCTATGTTAAGGGCAGTGATTACTAATTTGTTATCTTCAATCAAACAAATCATACGATAATCACCGATACGATACCTCCACATTCCTTTGAGGTTTGCAGTTAAAGCCTTGCCGTGAGCCTTTGGATCTTCACAATCAACAAGGTTTTTATCAATCCAAGCCTTAATCATTCGCTGTGTATATCGGTCAAGTTTTTTAAATTCCTTTTCAAACCGTGGAGTAATTTCAATCGAATACTTCATATATTCAAATCCTTCCACAAATCATCAATAGGTTTGCTTTCCTTTCCGCTTTTAACATAATCATCATAGGCTTCGTTTGCTATTGCAATGTCATATTCTTCTTCAATTTTATCAAAGAGTGCTCTCTTAAAAGCTTCTCCGACAGTAATTGAATGGAGTTTTGCATAGCTGTCAACTAATTGCCTTTCGTCTTCATTTAATCTAATTGAAAAAGCCATAAGCTCATCTCCTTTCGTAGTACATTGTACTACTATTATTATATGTTTGTCAAGGAGATTTATTCATTTTATATATAATATTATCACCACCCATTTTTTATTTTTTGTGTGTAGAGTGCATAAATGTATTATAAGTTCAAAATCTATGGCAAAATCAGTCACAAATCTTAACCTTATGGTCTAAGTATAGCACCGGCAGGTGCCATTGCCGCACCCATATTATTTGCATCCGTTATGCCGAGGTCGGTAATAGTTCCGATTTGAACTGCCTTAATTTCAGTACCCCTGCCCTCGTTTGACACAACGCTGCTGCCGGCTCCCGTAACAGTCCATTGCGCCGTCGGCGGACGTTGACCTCCGTATTCAAGCGGAAAACGAAACTGCCTTTCGCTTGAGCAGAAATGGCTTGATGTTGCACAAACAACACAGGAAGCGCCGCCGTTTACAAGCATTGCACCCGTTGAAAGCGAAAGCGCCATGGTTGAGCAAGCGCCGAAAAGACCGATTGACGGAATTTCCAAATCCTTAAGCGCAAAAGCCGAACCCATACATTGGTTAAGCAAATCGCCGCTTAATACAAAATCGACCGAGCTTGGCGCAACTCCCGCATTTGACAGGCTTCTGATAATCGCATCGTGAAGCATTGCCGACTCCGCAAGCTCATACGACTGCTGACCCATAGTTGTGTCCTCAAAAATCATATCAAAATCCTTTGCAAGCGGACCTTCGCCCTCTTTTTTGCCTGCCACACCTGCGTGGCCGATAATTTTAGGCGGTTTGTCAAAAATTACCGTTTTCCCTATTTTTCGCATAAAAAACACCTCAAAAGTATTTTTAACAAAAAATCGCAAATTACTAATTTTTATAAAAAAAGCCGAGATTTAAACAAATAAATCTCGACCTATAATATTGATTTTATATTCTTACGCTGATATCATTTTCCTTTAAATATTTTTTTAGCTCAGGAATAGGAAGCTCGTTAAAATGGAAAAGGCTTGCCGCCAAAACCGCATCGGCTTTGCCCGCCCTGAATGCGTCAAGGAAATGCTCCGCCTTGCCTGCCCCGCCTGAAGCGATAACGGGAATACCTGCATTTTCGCTGATTGTGCGTGTAAGCTCGATATCATAGCCCGTTTTTTGACCGTCCTTGTCCATAGAGGTCAAAAGAATTTCGCCGGCTCCTCTCTGTTCAGCCTCCTTAGCCCATTTGACAGCGTCAATTCCCGTCGGGATTCTGCCGCCGTTTAGGTAAACCTCCCAGCCGCCTTTGCCGTCGCTTTTTGCATCAATAGCGCAAACAACGCACTGAGCGCCGAATTTATACGAAGCCTCATTAATCAAATCAGGATTGCGAACTGCCGCAGAGTTTACGGAAATTTTATCCGCACCTGCTCTTAAAAGCACCTTGAAATCATCAACCGTTTTTATTCCGCCGCCGACGGTGAACGGTATAAATACAGTTTTCGCAACACGCTCAACAATATCAAGCATTGTGCTCCTGCCCTCGTGAGTGGCGGTGATATCAAGCAAAACAAGCTCGTCCGCACCCTGCCTGTCATAAGCCGCCGCACATTCAACCGGGTCACCCGCATCTCTTAAATCAACAAACGAAACACCCTTTACAACTCGTCCGTTTTTCACATCGAGGCAAGGAATAATTCTTTTAGCGTACATATTATTCTACCTCCGTATTTAAGAAATTCTTTAAAAGCGCAAGACCTGATTTACTGCTTTTTTCAGGGTGAAACTGAACAGCGCAAAGCCTGCCCTTTTGAACCGCACACTCAATTGGCACGCCGTACTGCGTAACCCCTGCAACAACGTCCTCGTCAGCACCGTCAAGATAAAACGAATGAACAAAATAAAAATAGCTTTCGTCATCAATATTTTTAAAAATTCCGCCCTTTTGCTTGAGCGAAACACTGTTCCACCCGATATGCGGAACTTTAAGCCCGTTATCCTTAGGAATGGTTTTGATTTTACCGTTTAAAATTCCCAATCCCTCAACACCGGGGCTTTCCTCGCTGCTTTCAAAAAGCAACTGCAAGCCCAGGCAAATGCCGAGAAAATTCTTTTCTCTCGCCGCCTGCTTCACGGTATCAACAAGACCTCTTTCTCTCATCGACTCCATAGCGTCACCAAACGAGCCGACACCGGGCAAAATAACGTGACTTGCCGATAATATTTTTTCCTTGTCCTGTGTGATTTCACTTTCAGCGCCGAGATAATCAAGCGCTTTTTTCACGCTCGACAGATTTCCCGCACCGTAATCAATAATTGCAACCATAACTTATCTCCATAGTATGTATTAGAATTATTTTATCACAAAATAAAATCACTTGCAATATTGACAAAAGAATAAAAACAGTATAGAATATATCTACTGTTTATATATGCAGCGGTACCGAAGAGGTCATAACGGCATGGACTCGAAATCCATCGTGTGAGCAATCACCCGTGGGTTCAAATCCCACCCGCTGCGCCAACGTCGTCGCGGACTTCATATCGTTCGTGACGACTTTCTTTTTATCCTTTTATAGATGAAATTCAAAAGAGTTAAGTAACCCACTTGCTACGACTTTTTTCACATTCAGTTATATGTTGGCTTTATTACAACCATTCTTTAATAACTTCGGGATTAAGGAAAATTTCATTTAGTTTTTCCATAAACGGTTTTACGTCGCCGAGGTCAAAGGCACGGTGGTCAAATGCGATTGTAAGAGGCATTACGTTACCTGCAACAACATTTCCGTTTTCATCAACGACCGGCTTTTTTTGAATTGAGCCGATTGCGATTGCGCACGTTTGCGGAGGAATAATTTCAAGAAGTGTGCAAGCGCCGTTCCAATCACGGCAAATTGAGCCGAGGTTTGAAACAGTAATTGTGCCTTGCTCGATATCATGCTTTGTAAGCCTGTCTGTTTCAGGGATTGAATAATACTTTTTCTTTGCCTCGCCCTTCAAAGTTTTGACCTTATGCTTGCCGGTTTTTGAACCGATAAGACGGCAGACGGTTTGGGCAATTTTACCCTGCTTAAGACCTGTCAATGTGTTGTCGAGCGAAACCTCATACATTACCTCGTTCAAATCCGTGTTATTTGCACGGCGGATTGTTTCCTTAATCGTGTCACGCATTTCAGACATAGTTTTCTTTTCCATATTGTGAATATTGAGCGTCATCATTTCCCCGTTATGAAGAACGGTTGGCATTGAAATATTAATTTCCTTAAATGTTTTAACTTCGCCACGAACAAGCTTACGGTTGAAATAAATATGAGAATTAATTTCGGGGCAAGCCTTAATTGCCTCAACAATAACTCTCAACATTGCAGTGTTGACTGTGATTTTTTCTTCCTTTGGAATTGTTGAATTTATTTCTTTTAACACCTGCATAAACTTAGTAACCTCTGCATCGTATGTTGCTGCACAGTGAGGAATTGTTTCCCAGCTTTCAGTTGTCATATTAGATACAATTTTTCTTGCGATTCCGAAATGTTCATCCTTAATAGTTGTTAATGTTTGCTTTGCCATAATATTTTTTCTCCTTATATAATAATTTGGTTATTGTCATATTTTTTGTGCCGAGTTCCTCTCGACTACAGCTATATTTTATCACCGAAAAAGGTGAAATTCTATATACTGCGCTTTACATTTCGCACCGCAACCGGCGGTTGCAACCCTTTATTTATGCGCCTTTCGGGGTTTTTGTTGAAGTTCAAAGAAAAAAGTTGTATAATTAATTTTACAGATAAATCAAAACTTTTTTTGAAAGGTGATAACGATATGGAATGGGAATTTATGCTTCCGGTAAAGCTTGTTTTCGGCAACGGAAAAAGGAAAGAAATTGAAAAATATATTGACATTCTCGGCGGCAAAAACGGCGTGCTTGTTTGCGGAAAGAGTTTTACAAAAAACGGCGTAGCCGACGAATTTGTAAAAATGAGCGGTGGAAAAATCAAAAAGATTTTCAGCGACGTTCGGGCAAATCCCACTACTGACAATGTTGATTCTTGCGTTAAAATTATGCGTGAAATTAATGCCGATTTTGCGATAGCTCTCGGCGGAGGCTCACCGATGGATTGCTGCAAAGCGGCTTGTGCCATCGCAAAGGGTGACGGCAAAATTCGCTCATATCACAGCGAGGGTAAAGCGATTAATAAAGATGAGACAATTCCGATGATTGCGGTTACAACCACGTCGGGAACTGCAAGCGAGGTTACAAATATTTCCGTTTTGACAGACGTTGAAAAAAATCTTAAAAACCCGATGAATGACCCGGCTATGTATCCAAAAATTGCAATTATCGACCCTGAGCTTACGCTTACTGTTCCGCCGCAGGTTACGGCATCAACAGGTCTTGACGTTTTGGCACATGCAATTGAAAGCTATTGGGCAACAATTCATCAGCCTATCTGTTCGGCTTGCTCAATTTACAGCGCAAGGCTTGTTTTTGAGTGGCTTGAAAAAGCATACAACAATCCACTTGATTTAAAGGCACGAGAAAAAATGGCAGAAGCATCAATAGTTGCCGGCGTTGCATTCAGCCATCCGAGAACTACCGGTTCTCACGCATGCTCCTTCCCTCTTACTAACATTTACGGTTTACCTCACGGCGAGGCTTGCGCATTCACTCTTGATTATTTCTTAAAATTCAATGCAGAGCATGCAGACAGCGACGGCAGAATTACTGCGCTTGCAAAGGACTGCGGATTTAATGACGCTTTTGAAATGGCAGACGAAATCACGGCTATGAAAAAGCGAATGGGTATGAGATGCACACTAAGTGAAATCGGATGTGAAACAGACGAGCAGATTGACGAGCTTACAAAAAAGAGTATGTCGATGCTGATGACAAGAAATCCTATAACATTAACGCAAAAAGACATCAAGGAAATGTATATTAAATTGAAATAAGCTCCAAACAGTTAATAAAAATCTCTTCAGTTATAAACGGCTGAGGAGATTTTTTACATTTTAGTAAAAAAAACATCTTGAAAAAAGAATCGCAATATGATACTATTCGCTTATCGGTTATTCATTAGCCGATTGCACCTTGAAAACTGAATATAATAATGCGTTTTATGCAAAGCTTTTCTCTATAGCGCCATGTGCCCGCAATGCGGGATAACGAGGATAAAGAGTTATCGAAAATTCGGCGGATGCTCTTTCGCACACCTTAGTGCGTGACGAAAGCACAAAAACAGACGGCAACGTCTGAACAAAAGCTTGAGATAAGGGAATAATAAAAATAATTAATCATATTAAATAATATAGAATAACTGTAAATGGAGAAAAGCTATGTGTGGAATTATTGGTTACATTGGATATGACAATGCAAAAAATGTATTAATCAAAGGACTTAAATCACTTGAATACCGTGGATATGACAGCGCAGGTATAGCGGTATTAAAAAACAATAAGTGCGAGATAACAAAATGCAAGGGCAGAGTGAGTGCTCTTGAGGAAAAGGCAAAAAATATTGAAGCCACAGCGGGAATCGGACATACACGCTGGGCTACGCACGGCAAGGTGAGCGACGAAAATTCGCACCCTCACAAATTTGGTAAAGTTACGCTTGTGCACAACGGAATCATTGAAAACTATGAGGCACTTCGTGACAGCTTAGGAATTGAAACAAAGCTTAAAAGTGAAACAGACAGCGAGGTTATCGCCGCACTTATTGACAGGCAGTTTGAAAAATATCAAAACTGCGAAAAGGCAATAATCGAAAGTGTAAAAATGCTTCAAGGCACCTTTGCGCTTGCGATTATTTTTGACGGAGAAAACGAAAATATTTATGCCACGAGAAACGTCAGTCCGATTGTTTGCAATCAAAACGAAAAGGGAGCCTATATCGCTTCGGACATTATAGCCATTGGGCAATACAGCAGGGATTATTTTGTTTTGCCTGAAATGACGGTTGCAAAAATATCTAAAAATAAAATTGAGATAAAGGACTTTTTAGGCAACGAAGTCAAGCCCCAAATGCTGAAACTCGATTGGGATATAAACGAAAGCACCAAGGGCGGATATCCTTTTTATATGGAAAAGGAAATTTGCGAGCAACCTAAGGTTTTAAAGAAAACGATTGAAAAAAGAATTGTTAATTCCCTGCCGGATTTAAGTGCGGACAATATTGACGACAGCTTATTTAAAAACTGCCGTGATATCTCGGTTATTGCGTGCGGAACGGCAATGCACGCAGGTCTTATCGGCAAGCACATTATTGAAAACACGTGTGAAATACCCGTCAATGTTTATATGGCAAGCGAATTTATCTATTCAAACCCTATTATAAACAAGGATACGCTTGTAATTTGCGTTTCGCAAAGCGGAGAAACAATTGACACCCTTGAAGCGCTAAAATATGCGCAGAAAAAAGGCGCAAAAAGTCTTGCGATAGTCAACGTTAAAGGCTCGTCAATTGCAAGACAGAGCGACTTTGTTATTTACACCGAGGCAGGCCCTGAAATTGCGGTTGCGTCAACGAAAGCGTACACCACTCAGGTTGCGATTTTTTATCTTATCACGGCAAGGCTTGCTTACATCAGGAAAAATCTCAACTATGAGGGAGTTACTAAATTTATCAGTGAACTTCAAAAGCTGCCGAGTGCCGCAGAGGATATACTAAAGCGTAAAAATGAAATTCATCTGCTTGCAAAAAGACTGCTGTCAAACGAGCATACCTTTATGATTGGCAGGGGGCTTGACTATCCGTCACTTCTTGAAGCGTCGCTTAAATTAAAAGAAATTTCGTATATTCACAGTGAGGCTTTTGCATCGGGAGAGCTAAAACACGGCACAATTGCGCTTATCACAGGCGGCACTCCCGTTATTGCACTTATGACTCAAAGATATTTAGCCACAAAGCAAATGTCAAACATTAAAGAAGTTCTTTCCCGCAAGGCGGAAGTAATTACCTTTATCAAAAAATCGCTTGTTAACAAAGATATCAAGTGTGATTTTGTACTTCCCGATTTAGACGACGATTTTATGGCAGTGCCGAGTGTGATTGCACTGCAACTGCTCGCCTATTACGTTTCAAGCGACAAAGGGCTTGACGTTGATAAACCGAGAAACCTTGCAAAAGTTGTCACGGTAGAGTAAAATCAAACTGCAAAACATTAAAAAACGAAAAGCTTTGCAAACGCACTATTATAATCAAAAATCAAGGAGAGATTATGCCTTATTTATTTGCACATTTCAGAGAAAAACTCACACCCGACGGAGAGCAGGTTCATTTTGCAAAAAGCAAAAACGGCTACGACTGGGAAAAGGTAAACGACGGCAACCCTGTAATCACCTGCACCGATGGAGAAAAAGGCTGCCGTGATATTGACGTTATAAGGCTAAAGGACAATTCGTTTGTTTTTATCGCAACCGACCTTTGCATCGTAAATCGAATGGACGAAAATCACGACGTAAATTGGGCTGATATATCGTCAAACGGCAGTAAATTTATTTCCCTTTGGAGAAGTGACGATTTAGTTCATTTTACCCCGCAAGAATTAAAATATTTCGGCAGGGACGATTTCGGCTGTATTTGGGCGCCTGAGATTTTTTATGACGAGGCGGCAGACGATTATATTATCCATTTCAGCGCAACCGTCAAGGCGGACAATTTTCAAAAAATGGCAATTTATTACACCAAAACAAAGGATTTTGAAAGCTTCACCTATCCAAAATTATTTTTTGAAAAAGAGTGCGGTGTTTTTGATTCTCATTTGGTTAAAATTGACGGCACGTATCACCTTTTTTATAAAACCTCCGCAAAGCCGCTGATGAATATGCACGAAACGTCAAAAGAACTTTTCGGCACTTGGCAACACGATTTTGATTTTCAAAATTATATGGCAAGCCTTTACCGTCCCGGCTCACACGAGGCAGCAACTACATATATCCTCCCCGATGGAAAATGGTGCTTAATGCTTGACTTTTTTGGCTGTGAAAAGGAAAAAATGGGCTATGTTCCGTTTATAAGTGAAAAGGCGGGCGACGCTCATTTTCATCAGGTAAATCAGCTTTTTTCATTCCCCTACGGCTTCAAGCACGGCAAAGTAATTGAAATCAGCGATGAGGAATATGAAAAAATATTGAGTTTTTTCAATAATAAGGCTGAGGATGCGAGCAGACTGAGGGATTAAATTATGAAATATAATTTTGTTAGGGGTGATGGCTTTGGACATTGCACAGGCAACTAAAGAAAGAATTGAAGAATTGTGCGAGAAAAAGAAAATAAATTTTTGTCGGCTTGCAACAATATCGGGTATTCCGTACACTACAATTAAATCAATTATTTACGGCCAAAGCAAAAATCCGGGAATAACAACAATTAAAAAAATTTGTGACGGCCTTGAAATAAGCGTTACGGATTTTTTTGACACAGAAACATTTAAAAATTTAGAACAGGAAATCAAATAAATTATATAACGGTCGACCGATGGTCGCCCCTACGTCGTTGAAAGAAAATATCGTAGGGGCGATTATCAATCGCCCGCAATAACAAAAAAGCGTTGGAAATTTGAAATTTCCAACGCTTTTTTTATTTATTTTATCTTTTCATTTATCAATGCCATAAGTTCCCTTACAAGAAAGGTCGGCAAATAAAGCGGCTCGGTTTTGGAGCTGATTGAGGCAAAGCTCAAGCCGTTTTTTTCGCAAATATGCTTTGCTCTGAGCTGATGATATTCGCTTGTGACAATCGCAACACTTGTATCAAAGCCGTTTTCATCAATAATTTTCTTGGAAAAGCGGATATTTTCATCGGTCGAGGTGGAAAGCTCCTCGCAAAAAAGCCTGCTTTGCGCAATTCCCCTATCCGTCAAAAGCTTTTTAAGGCAAGCAGCTTCGCTGATATTTTCGTCCTTACCCTGACCGCCGCTTAAAATTGCAACACAATCAGGATTTTTAAGCAGATAAAAATATGCGGCATCTGCCCTTTTTTGAAGTGCAAGGCTTGGAACATCGCCCTTTACCCTACATCCCAAAACTATTAACGTTTTTTGGTTTGTTGCAGTATTTTTGCCGAATTTCATAACGTAAGCGCAGGCAAAAATCAAAATAAGGGAAACGACGAATAGCGCAAAAACGGTATATCTTTGGGCGGTAAAACTCATTTTATTATAAAACAAGCCCTCTGCGCCGAAGCACAGCCCCAAAAACACACCTGCCGCCATACCTAAATTATGAACGCCCGTGGATATGGGAAATATGAAAACTATTAAAAGCAAAACCGCAATAATTAAAGATATAATTTGCATTATTTCTTAGGAACAATTCTGTCCTTGCCGCCCATATACATACGAAGTGCCTCAGGAATAAGAACGCTACCGTCAGCTTGAAGATTATTTTCAAGAAAAGCGATAAGCATTCTCGGAGGAGCAACTACCGTATTATTAAGCGTATGAGCAAGGTAATTTCCGTTTTCACCCTTTATTCTGATTTTAAGTCTGCGAGCCTGTGCATCGGTAAGATTTGAGCAAGAGCCAACCTCAAAATATTTCTTCTGCCTTGGTGACCAAGCCTCAACGTCAACACTCTTAACCTTAAGGTCTGCAAGGTCGCCCGAGCAACATTCAAGAGTACGAACAGGAATATCAAGGCTTCTGAAAAGGTCAACCGTATTCTGCCAAAGCTTATCAAACCACATTTTTGACTCCTCCGGCTTACAAACAACAACCATTTCCTGCTTTTCAAACTGATGAATTCTGTAAACACCACGTTCCTCGATACCGTGCGCACCCTTTTCCTTACGGAAGCAAGGAGAATAAGAAGTAAGAGTAAGCGGAAGCTTTTCTTCGGGAGTGATTGTATCAATAAACTTACCAATCATTGAATGTTCGCTTGTTCCGATAAGATAAAGGTCCTCACCCTCGATTTTATACATCATTGCGTCCATTTCTTCAAAGCTCATAACTCCTGTTACAACGTTTGAACGAATCATAAACGGAGGAACAACATAAGTAAATCCCCTGTCAATCATAAAATCTCTTGCATAGCTGATAACTGCAGAATGAAGTCTTGCGATATCGCCCATAAGATAATAAAAACCGTTGCCTGCAACTCTGCCTGCGGCTTCAAGGTCGATGCCGTCAAAGCTTTCCATAATATCTGTGTGATAAGGGATTTCATAATCGGGAACAACAGGCTCACCGAAGCGCTCAACCTCAACATTTTCGCTGTCATCCTTACCGATTGGAACGCTGTCCTCGATAATATTAGGAATAGACATCATAATTGAGGTAACCTTTTCGTTAAGTTCCTTCTCCTTAGCAGCAAGCTGTTCAAGTTCCTGTGCCTGAGCCGTAACCTTTTCACGAATTGCCATAGCCTCGTCTTTTTTGCCCTGAGCCATAAGTGCGCCGATTTCCTTAGAAAGCTTGTTTCTGTTTGCACGAAGTTCGTCAGCCTTAGCCATTGACGCTCTACGCTCTTCATCAAGTTCAATTACCTCGTCAACAAGCGGTAATTTTTTATCCTGAAACTTCTTTTTGATATTTTCCTTTACAACGTCAGGATTTTCTCTTAAAAATTTAATGTCAATCATTTTTTATTCTCCTAATTTATTTGCAATTTCTTTTAAATCATCGGCGGAGTAAAACTCTATTTCAAGAGTTCCCTTTCCTCTGCCGTTATATACCTTAACTTTTCTGCCGAGAACTTCCGTAAGCGTAAGCTCAACCTCGTCATAAAAGCTGTCACGTCTTTTGCTCTTTCTTTTTGCAGACGGTGACGTTTTTTCACTTGTTTTTGCTAAACGTTCTACATCACGAACAGTAAGATTATTTTTAACGATATTTTGAGCAACCTCATAAATCATTGCCTCGTTATCAAAAGACAGAAGCGCCCTTGCGTGACCTGCGCTAATTTCGCCGTTTTTAGTCATATCTCGCACTTCCTGCGGTAATTTAAGAAGTCGCAAAGCGTTTGCTATAGCCGGACGTGACTTGCCGACTGAGGTTGCAACCTCTTCTTGTGTGAAACCGCAACGGTCAATAAGAGCCTGCAAACCCTCCGCCTCTTCAATCGGATTGAGGTCCTCACGCTGCAAATTCTCAATTATTGCGATTTCCATTGTTTCAACGTCGGAAAGTTCCTTCACAACAACAGGAACTTCTTTAAGCCCTGCCATTCTTGACGCTCTCCAACGTCTTTCGCCGGCAACAAGCTGATATCCGCCTGTCACAAGCGGTCTGACAAGAAGCGGTTGAAGCACACCGTGCTGAGTAATACTGTCGGCAAGCTCCTGCAAAGCGCCCTCGTCAAAAGTCTTTCTCGGCTGCTCTTTATTAGGCATAATCTCGTTGAGCGGCAACGTGTTTGTCGCTACCATTTCGTCAACCGAGTTTTCAAGCATAAGGGCACTTAACCCTTTACCGAGACCTGATTGCTTTTTAGCCATTATTCTCCTCCTATATAGAGTTTATGTTAAATCCCTCACATAAAATTACAAATTCAACATATTATTACATATTTACTGTTTTTTCAAAAATTCATCTGCAAATTTTTTATATGCAAAAGCGGGTTTTGAGTATTTTTCATAATAAAAGATAGGTTTGCCAAAACTCGGTGCTTCGGCAAGCTTAACACTTCGTGGAATAGTTGTTTTATACGCTTTATTCGGAAAATACTGATTAACTTCATCAATAACCTGCGAATTAAGCTTAAGACGTGTGTCATACATTGTATAAAGCACACCTTCAAGCTCCAAATGCTCGTTGTAATGCTGTTTAACTGTTCTGACTGTTCCCAAAAGCTGGCTCAATCCCTCCAACGCATAATATTCGCATTGCAACGGCACAATAAGTGTATCAGAAGCGGTTAATGCATTAAGCGAAAGAAGCCCTAAGCTTGGCGGGCAATCAATAATAATATAATCATATTCCATTACGAGCGGAGCAAGTGCTTTTTTAAGCGCTTTAAATCTGTTTTCTTCCTCTGCAAGCTCAAGCTCTGCACCTGCAAGGTTCATATTGGCAGGGAGGACTGAAAGATTTTTAAATTCCGTCTTAATAACTATATCTTTAGCGGCTTCGTCATTAATAAGGATATCATACGTAGATTTTTCTATTTCTGTTTTATCTATTCCGACACCGCTTGTTGTGTTACCCTGAGGGTCAAGGTCAACAAGAAGTGTTTTCTTTCCTTTTATACCGAGGGCGGCAGCAAAGTTTACGCAAGTGGTAGTTTTTCCTACTCCGCCTTTTTGGTTAAATATAGATACGGTTTTTCCCATACGTTCACCTCCGTATTGAAGATTATACTACAAGAGAGTGGAGTAGGCAAGAGGTTTCACGTGAAACATTACAATTATTTTTCAACTTTTGTGTCTGACAAAGCAAGGGTATACAACATATAGACGTTTCACGTGAAACAATGATTTTTTATGTTAAACAAACGAAAATCAAACTAAATTTAATCATTAAAATAGGGATTTCACATTATACAAATATATAAACATGATATAATATGAAATAAATATAATTTAAACTGTGTTTATTCTAAAAACTACATATAGGGTAGCTGTTTCACGTGAAACACAAGATTTCTTTATAAAAGCAGAAAAAACGGACAATTAAGCCCGTTTTTTCCACGTGATGAAAAGAGGAGAATATGTTAAAACGGATATTATCCGTTTTAAGCGAAGTTAATTATGCAGTCTTGTCCTGCATTTTAGCATCCTTAGGTATTCTTACCCTAAATTCGATATATTCGTCAGTTTCTGTCTTGTCCGATTCTGCATTAATTCCGCTTTCTTTCATTGTAGCGATAGCCTTATTAACCGTGTTGACAAAAATCCTTATGTCTTTAAAAACTTTAATAACATTTTTCTTATGCTTAATCTCTTTATTTGTCAAAGACTCGATATAAGCCTCCGTTTGCTCAACATTCAGATGACGTTCTGTTATGACTTTAAGAGTTGTCCACATATCCTTTTCGTTATCAATTTTAAGCAAAGCCCTTGCGTGACGCTCGGTCAATCCCTCTTTGTCAATAAAATATCTGACATCAGCAGGGAGTCGCAAAAGCCTAAGCTTATTTGACAATGCACTTTGACTTTTTCCAAGCTTTTTGCTAATTTGCTGTTGTGTTAAGCCAAATGTATTCATCAAGTGAGATATTGCAAGTGCCTCTTCAAAAAAGTTGAGGTCAGAGCGCTGTATATTTTCTATAATTGAATAAACCGCACTGTCCTCGTACTCACATTCAACCACAATGCAGGGAACGCTTTGAAGATTTGCAAGAATTGCCGCTCTGAGTCTGCGTTCACCGGCGATTAATTCATAGTAGTCGCTGTGATTAATCTGCCTGCATAAAAGCGGTTGAAGTACACCGTTTTCTTTTATCGAGTCAGCAAGAGACAACATATCCTCGCTTTTAAACTGCTTTCGTGGCTGATAAGGATTAGGCAACAGCTTTTCCGTAGGTATTTGAACGATTTGCTCCACGTCTCTCACTCCTTGATATAAATATACCATAAAGTATTACAAAAATAAAGGATTTCTCATCGTGAGAAATCCTTATAATTCGACATATTCCGTTATATTCAGAGCGGTCGGGTATCAATTTTTTTGGGTTTTCTGGGGTATTTTGTCGGAGTTTGCGATATCTTTTTAATAACAAATATCGTTCTGCCGTCGCCGTTGGGCAAAACGTAGCTTTCAGCCGCCTCAAGCTCTCCGCCAAGTACCATAATTGCATTTTTCGCCGCTTCAAGCTCCTCCAATCCGTTAGAGCCTTTCAGTGAAACAAAGCGACCGCCAACCTTAACCAGCGGCAGGCAGTATTCGCAAAGAACATTAAGCGGTGCAACAGCTCTTGCCGTAGCAAAATCGTATTGCTCACGAAATTCAGGATTTTTGCCGACGTCCTCGGCTCTCTCGTGCGTACTTGTTGCAATGATGCCTATATTACTGAGTACATCTTTTATAAAATTTATCCTTTTTCCCGAACTGTCTATAAAATTGACTGAAAGTTCAGGATTGGCAATCAACAGCGGCATACCGGGGAAGCCTGCACCCGTGCCGACATCGGCAATGCTTTGCCCTGCCTTAAAATCAACAAATTTCATAGCATAAAGACTGTCAATAAAATGCTTGATAACTATATCGTCAGGTTCAACAATCGCTGTGAGATTTACGTGCTCGTTCCAGCGAACAAGCCTTTCTGCATAAGTGTCAAATCTGTCGGCTCCGTATTCACCGATGTCAACTCCGATTTTCTTTGCTTCGCTTAATAAAAGGTCGTAATCTATCATAACGTCTCCAAAATTATGTTGAGAGCGGCAATATCGGCAGGGTTTACGCCGCTGATTCTGCTTGCCTGCCCAAGATTTTCAGGTTTAATTTTAGATAGCTTCTCAACTGCCTCAAGCCTAAGACCTTTAAGTGAATAATAATCAATGTCGGCAGGGATTTTTTTGCACTCAATTCGGCGCATTTCTTTAATTTGCTGCTCCTGCCTTTTAATGTAACCCTCATATTTAACCGCAATTTCAACCTGCTCAAATACCGCACGTGGCAGGTCGGGTCTGTCATCATCAACACTCGTCAACGCTTTGTATGTAATTTGAGGCCTTTTAAGAAGTTCTATCATTTTGCAGCCACGCTCAAGTGGCGTTGTGCCGCAATCCTCCATAATTTTTTGAAGAGTATCGGTAAGGGGAATTGATTTTTGCTCAATTCTTTCCCTTTCCGCCTTAACCATTTCTTCTTTACTTATAAATTTATCATATCTCTCTTGCGAAATCAAGCCGATTTTGTAACCAATCGGTGTTAAACGAACATCTGCATTATCTTGCCTTAAAACAAGACGGTATTCGCTTCGGCTTGTCATCATTCTGTAAGGGTCGGTACAACCTTTAGTTACAAGGTCGTCAATAAGAGTTCCGATATATGAGCCGCCACGGTCTAAAATCATAGGCTCTTCACCTTTAATTTTAAGTGCCGCATTAATTCCTGCCACAAGGCCCTGCGCCGCCGCTTCCTCATATCCGCTTGAACCGTTGAACTGACCTGCGCCGTAAAGCCCTTTAATAGAGTTAAATTCAAGTGTCGCATTAAGTGCCGTCGGGTCAACACAATCATACTCAATCGCATAAGCCGTCCTCATAACTTGAGCATGCTCCAAACCGGGAATAGTATGAATAAAAGCAAGCTGAACATCCTCAGGTAGGGAAGATGACAAGCCCTGAAGATACATCTCCTCAGTTTCAAGCCCGCAAGGTTCAATGAAAAGCTGATGGCGCTCCTTGTCTTTAAATCTTACAATTTTATCCTCAAAAGACGGGCAGTATCTTGGCCCTTTGCCCTCAATTTTGCCCGAATACATAGGGCTTCTGTCCAAATTTTCAAGAATAATCTGTTTTGTTTTTTCATTGGAATAAGTTATATGACAGCAAACCTTATTCTTCGGCGGTGTTTGAGTTTCAAAACTAAACGGTACGGTTTCTTCGTCGCCGTCCTGCTCTTCAAGATTTGAAAAATCAATCGACTTCCTGTTCACTCTCGACGGAGTGCCTGTTTTAAATCTTCTTAGAGGAATGTTAAGCTTTTTAAGCGCTTTTGAAAGCTCTGTTGCCGGAAACATTCCGTCAGGTCCGCTTTCGTATGAAACATCGCCGATATATACTCTGCCGCCGAGAAAAGTTCCCGTTGCAATAATAACAGCCTTGGCATTGAAAAGTGCTTCAAGTTTTGTTTTAACCTGCCACTCTCCGTTTTCCAAGCGGTAAAGGTCAACTATTTCGCCCTGCCTGATATCAAGATTTTCCTGAAGTTCAAGCGTATGCTTCATTCCCTGCGAATATTCTCTCCTGTCAATTTGCGCTCTGAGTGAATGAACGGCAGGTCCTTTTCCGAGGTTGAGCATACGGGATTGCAGGGTGTATTTATCTGCCGCCTTGCCCATTTCACCGCCGAGTGCGTCAATTTCACGCACAAGGTGACCTTTAGACGTTCCGCCGATTGACGGATTGCACGGCATATTGCCGACCCAATCAAGATTGATTGTAAAAACGGCAGTCTTAACACCAAGTCGGGCAGCCGCAAGGCATGCTTCAATTCCTGCGTGACCTGCTCCGATAACTATTACATCATAGCTTCCTGCAAAATATTCCATAGCTTTACCTCCTTAATTTATTTGCCTACGCAAAAACGTGAAAAAATGTTGTTTACTACCTCTTCGGTAGCCTTTTTACCCGTAAGCGCCAAAAGTTCGTCAACTGCGCTGTCTATCATAACATTAATTGCATCATAAGTCAGTCCGATTTCGGCTGCCGATAATGCCTCGTTTATATTTTCCCAAGCCATTTGAATACATTGCTTTTGACGTCTGTTTGCAATGAGCGGGGCAGAGGAGTCAAATTCCTCAACACCCAATATATTTTTAACCGCCTTTTCGAGCTCTTTAAGCCCTAAATTATTTTTGGCTGAAATATAAACAATGCTTTCAAAATTATCTTTTATTTTATCCGTATTGATTTTAGGAGAGAGGTCGGTTTTATTGATAACGGCAACTGCCTTTTTGCCCTTGCAAGAGTCAATCAGCATTTTATCGTCATCGTCAAGCTCACGTGAACTGTCAAAAACAGCAAGCACAAGCGAGGCGGTGTCAATTCTTTCAAGCGCTTTTTTAATTCCGATTGCTTCCACAACGTCGTCGCTCTCTCTAAGCCCTGCCGTGTCGGAAAGGTGAAGCACAAGCGAGCCGAGCCTAACCGAATTTTCAACAATATCTCTCGTCGTACCCTCAATGTGGGTGACGATGCTTTTCTCTTTGCCTGAAAGCATATTCATAAGCGTTGATTTTCCTGCATTCGGTCTGCCTGCAATAACGGTATTTACACCCTGCGTCATTATCATTCCGCTTTCATAATTATCAAGCAGCTCTTTTAATTCGTTTTTGGCGAAAGACAATGTATTTTTCAACGTCTTTTCGTCAAGCTCCGGTATTTCCTCATCAGGATAATCAACCCATGCCGCCATTGACGCACTGAGCGACACGATTTTATCAAGAACATTTGATATTTTATTGCTCAAAGAACCCTGCAAAAGATTAAACGATGCCTTAGCCGCCTCCTGACCGTTTGCCGATATCAATGTGGCAACAGCCTCTGCTTGCGTAAGGTCCATTTTTCCGTTTAAAAATGCTCTTTTGGTAAATTCGCCTGCTTCGGCAGGGCTTGCACCTGCATCTAAAACAGACTCCAAGGTTTTTTCAACAATAAAAATTCCGCCGTGTACGGAAAGTTCAACAACATCCTCACCCGTGTAACTTTTCGGAGCACGAAAAACAAGCGCAATCGCATTGTCATACTTTTCGCCTTTTGAATAAACATTGCCGAATTTTGCCGTATATCCTTTAAGCGAGGAGAGGGGAGTATTATCTGCTGATTTAAAGACTTTTTGCGCAATTTCAATTGCACAGTCACCGCTGATTCTTATTACACCTATTCCCGAAACGCTGTTTCCCGTGGCAATTGCCGCAATAGTTTTACTCATTGTTATCCCTCCTGCTAAAGTGTTCTTATGCAAAATAATGGCGAACAAAACTGTCCGCCATTATAATATAAATTGGTTATCAGTCGTTATTTTGGCTAACTTCGATTTTGCCAAACTTAGGCATATCCGCTCTGTCAGCCTTTTTTTCTCTGTTAGCGTCAACAGTGCTATGAGCAGGAGCTGGACGTCTGCCGCCTCTTCTGTCATTTCTGTAATTACGTCTAACTCCGCCTTCAGGCTCAATAAGAACTCGTCTATCCATTCCGCTGCCTACCGAACGTGAGGTAACACCCTCAACCTCCTGCACTGCGGTATGAATAATTCTTCTTTCATACGGATTCATTGGCTCGAATGAATAACGTCTGCCTGTTCTTGCAACAAAATTTGCATTCTTTGTTGCAAGCGCCTTAAGAGTTTCCTCTCTCTTAGCTCTGTAGTCGCCTACATTAAGAGTAACTCTTACATATTTATTAGTTCCATTTTTAATAGCAAGACTTGTAAGATATTGAAGTGAGTCAAGAGTTTCACCTCTTCTGCCGATAATGATACCGTAATCCTCACATTCAATTAACATCTCAACCGTGCCGTCAACAACCTTTGCCGTAATCTTTGGGTCAACAACATTAAGACCTTCAATCATTGTCTTAAGATATTGGCAAGCATAGTCAAGGTCAATGTCCTTCTCGCTAATCTCTTCTTCCGGTTTATCTGCCTTGGTTTCCTTAATAGGCTTTTCGCCTGCAGGCTTCTTTGGTGCCGGCTTTTTAGGAGAATTTGCCTTCTTTTCATAGCTCTTTTTTGGAGCGTCGGCCTTTTTCTCTCTCTTGCCGTCATCATAGCTTACCTTAACCTCGGCATCACAGCCACCGATTAAACCAAAAAACTTCTTCTTCTCCGGATACTTGATAACTTCAACGTGAACGTCAGCCATCTCCGGAGCGTTGAGCTGAAGCTTTGCATTTTGGGTAGCTTCTTCAACTGTTTTACCGGTACCGATAAATTCCTTTATCATCTTTATCCTCCGATAATTATTTCGTCATCTTTTTAATATTTTCTTCACGTGAACGACGTTCAATAGTGTTTTCAACCATCAATTTTGCCTGAGTTCTCTTAGGCGGATGAACCTTGAAAATATAAATCTGCTGCAAAATAGCAATAACATTTGAAATAGTCCAATAAAAACCGACTGCAGCCGTTACCTTAAACGCAATGTAGAAGGAGAAAAACGGCATCATAAGCATCATCATCATCATTTGCGCATTCTGCTGAGATGCTGCCGGGTTATTTTTCTTTTGAATGATTGTAGAAACAACGCTTGAACCGAGCGATGTTACAAGGGAAAGAATTGGAATTATAACAATAATGCCGTCCTTCCAATGCGGAATACGTGTCATATCAAGACCGAATAACGTCATACCCTGCCTGTAGGTTTCAATATCACTGCAAACATTTTGGGTAAATATCTTCGGGAATGACTGTACAAGCGCTTCCTTGTAAGCAGGGAAGTTCTCGAGTATGTTCAACTGAAAATAAGTTATTTTTGCATCAGCATTACCTGTAATTTGCTGATAAATCGGCAAAATTACCTTGTAAATCTCGTTTGATGCATCATTAAATCCACTTGCACCTAAAACATACTGAATAGGATAATAAATAATACCGATGACACCCATAAGGAAAACCATTTGGAAAATCATAGGTCCACAGCCCATTTGCATAGGGTTATGACCCTCTCTTGCATAAAGTTCCTGCATTTCCCTGTTAAGCTTGTCCCTGTCTCTCGGGTCAGGATATTTTTTATTAATCTTTTGAATTTTAGGTTGCAGTCTTGTAGTTGCCGCCATAGATTTCTGCTGCTTAACGTTAAGCGGCAAAAGAAGCAAACGGGTTACTACAGTGAAAATAATAAGTGCGATAAAATATTGATTGTTAAGCACATCGAGCAAAAACTCCATACATTTACCAAACAACCAATAAAGCGGCTTAAAAACTGCCATACCGTTTGAAACGGCATTAGCTGCCATTATAATACTGCTCATTATTTGTCCTCTTTAGTTTTTTTAGGGGGAACAGGGTCCCAGCCACCTTTGGAAAAAGGATTACATCTCAAAATTCTCCAAGCTGCAAGCAAGCACCCTTTAAAAATACCGTGAACTTCAATAGCTTCAAGAGCATACTGCGAACACGTGGGTGTAAATCTGCAACTTCCGTGGGAAAACCGAGGGCTTAAGGTCAATTGATAGGTCTTAATTAAAAAAATCAATACCTTTTTAATTGCGTTTCTTAAAGCACTCATCAGTCTATTACTCCCAATGCTTTAAAGTGCTGTTCCATTTGCTCAAGCACTTTCTGCATTTTAACCTTTGAGGTTTTTGTGCGTGCAACAAAAACAAAATCATAGCTGCCGTTAATTCTTCCCTCAAGCTGAGAAAAGGCGGCTCGAATAACTCTCTTTGCTCTGTTTCGTTCAACTGCACAGCCGATTTTTTTACTTGCGGTAATGCCTATCCTTGTTCCTTTTGCCCCGCTTTTTGCTACGTATGTCACAATGCAGGAGGAAGCACGGCTCTTACCTTTATAGTAAAGTCGGCGAAAATCTTTATTTTCCTTTAAGGTTTTGCTTTTCACCAAATCGCACCCAATCTGTAATTAGTAAGAAAGTTGCTTTCTGCCCTTTGCACGACGGCGAGCAAGTACCTTTCTGCCGTTCTTTGTTGACATTCTCTGTCTGAAACCGTGTACCTTCTGTGCGTGTCTCTTCTTTGGCTGGTAAGTTCTCTTCATTTTTTTCACTCCATTTCTGAAAATCAAACTTGTCTTAATTTTCGTTTGCTCTGTGCGGTATAGCACAGGCGTGCGGAATTTGCTTATCTTTAAAATTATCGATAGCAACACTTTCCACAATATCGGTAGATATTATATATTAGTTTTACGCCTTTTGTCAATAAAAAAATAATTATTCTTGTATTTATTTTATTATTATATTATAATAGCACTATATCTTGGGGAAAGAGATTTCATATACACAATCTTATTTAAGGGAGATACTGTTATGATAGGAATTATCGGTGCAATGGATACCGAGGTTGATAACATCAAAGTTCAGGTAAAAGGCAAAACAGTCAGCGAAATTGCCGGGGTTGAATTTGTTTGCGGCTTTATTGAAGACGTGACCGTCTGCGTTGCAAAATGCTCGCCGGGTAAGGTCAATGCCGCTTTGTGCGCTCAGGCTATGATTGATAATTTTGATATTGAAATGATTATCAACGTCGGTGTTGCCTGCTCGCTTTCAAACGACGTTGTTATCAAAAACGTTGTTGTCGCAAGCGACGTTTGCGAATATGATATTGATATTACCGCTTTGGGTGAGCCGAGAGGTTTTATCAACGGGCTTAATGTTATCAAAGTTAAGGCAGATGAAAAAATTTCCGAACTTTTGGCACGTACCGCCATTTCCTGCGGTGAAAAAATTCATAGGGGAACAATAGCAAGCGGTGATACTTTTATAGCAAGCAGCGAGCTTAAGGATATGCTCAAAAATGAATTCGGCGCAATTTGCGGCGAAATGGAGGGCGGCGCAATAGGCCACACCTGTGCCGTTAATAACATTCCTTTTGCCGTTTTGCGTTCAATCAGCGACGGCGGAGATGAAAATTCCCAGCTTGATTATCCCACATTTAAAAAAATCGCCGCAGAAATCTCTACGACGATTATACTTGAATTTATTAAACTTCAAAAAAACCAATACACTTTATTCTAAAACGAATGTATTGTAAATAATATTCTCTGCCTTTTCAATAAGGCTGTGGAGCGCCGTTTTCTCGCCGAGGTCCGAGCCTGTTCTCGATTTATCCTCAATGAAAACAAATTTTGCGTCCTCAACCGAAAGTGCAGCCGAAGCAAGCTCCCTGCCGAGAGTATAGTCAAGCCTGAACATTTCCTTAGGAAGCAACCCTGCTTTTGCAAGCGTAATTGCGCCACGATAAACGCACAGCGTATAGTAATCCGAAACATATTTCAGCGCACCCTCGTCGCTTCCGGTTGCAGCAAGGTCAAGCAAATATTTTGTTGCTTTGCCAAGAGTAAAAACGGAAAATTCACCGTTTTCTTCTTCCTGCTGATTCATAGCATCAACGTCAAAGCCGTTTCTGCTTTCGCTTACACCTAAAAGATAATCGGTTGTAACACTGTAATATTCACTGCAACGTATAACAAAATCAAGCCCACATTCCCTGATGCCTTTTTCATAATGGCTCAAAAGCGCTTGAGAAATTCCAAGGTCAGTTGCCGCTTTCTTTTGGCTGATACCTCTTTCTCTTCTGAGTTCAGAGAGTTTTAATGCAAATTTTGAATTTTTTTCGTTTTTATCAGCTTTTGCGGCTTTCTTTTCATCTTTTTTTGTACTCATAGCAACCACCTCATTTATTACAAATAGTATTATATCACCGTATTACTATTTGTAAAGTGCGTTGTCCTATTTGTAATATTTTGTAATAATTGGCTTAAAAAGGAGCATTTCACAATGAAATCTTATAATTTATATTTCTTCCGTCACGGGATAACCAAGGGAAACTTAAACGCACAGTATATTGGGCATACGGATTTGCCACTCACTACAGATAGTATAAACGAGCTTCATTCAATCAAAGCAAAATATCACTATCCAAAGGTTGACGCAGTGTTTTCCTCACCGCTGAAAAGGTGCAAAGACTCGGCTGAGATTATGTTTCCCGATAACACGATTATAACAATTGATGATTTTATCGAATATAACTTCGGCGAATTTGAGCAATGCACGGCTGATGATTTAAAAGATAACGAGGATTTTAAAAATTGGATAGGCGGCGACATTTATGCAAAAACGCCGTATGGCGAAAGCAATGCGGAATTTGCACAGCGAATTTGTGCCGCATTTGAAAAGGTGATTGACGGCTGTATCAAAACGGGAACACAAAATATTGCAATTGTCGGCCACGCAGGCGTGCTTATGACCCTTCTTTCCTGCTACGGCTTGCCCGAAGCGCCTATGGCTCATTGGCAAATGGACCCTGGCTACGGCTTCAAGCTTCGTATCACCCCATCGCTTTGGATGCGAGCAAACAAGATTGAAGTCATAGATACTTCCCCTGAAAGTATGCAGTCGGTTGTGAATAAATAGGCGACCAATGGTCGCCCCTACGCTACGTCGAAAGAAATTCCGTGTTTGAGAAACGGGCGAACAATGTTCGCCCCTACGGCATTCCAAAATCTGACGCACTACCGTACGGCAGATTTTGAAAGGAGGAGCAACGTAGTGAATGATAAATAACTTTTGCCAAAATAATAAACAAAAGTTATTTTGAGTGATACGCAGTTTGCGACGACGTAAGGTTGCGAAGAAGTAGTCAGAATTGGATTTTTAGTGAAGGGAGCTGTACGTTGGTACTGCCCCTTTGCTAAAAATTCAAAGTGCCCAACGTTTTGTCGCCGTATCCTTTAGGATATTAAGACAAAACGTTCAAATGTTATTGATATAAAAAATTAAGGATTAGATATTCGTAAATTAATACGAATACCTAATCCTTTTCTGTTTCGGCACGATTATGGCTGCTTATTCACAACCGTCTTATTTAACACTGCCGCCGTTGTTTGATGATGCATATCCAATCCAGGTTGTGCCCACGTTAAGCTTTACATCATTTCCGTTTGTATCCTTAATTACAAGAACGCCGTTGTTTACGCTCCAGTTAATATCGATAACTGTTCCGTTTGTTGCAAGCTTGCCCTTGCCGCCTGCAAGTTTATAGTTGCAGTAAACCTCGGCTGAGCCGCTGTTTTTGTAGTTAGACTTTGAAACGTATTCGGTCTTATCAAAAAGAACAAGAAGATTTTTTCTTGCAACATCAGTCTTGTAATCGTTTGAATGATACATCTTGTCGCTTGAGTCGTATGTCCAATCTCTTGTAGATGTTCTGTTAGAGAAAGTAAGTCCGAGAGTTTTGCACTCTTTATCGCTTACCGTTGACTCCTCGCTTGCGAAATTGAACTTTGTATATTTGCTTTCATTAGCGTCTGTTCTAAAGCCCTCACCTTTAATAGCGCCGGCAATCTTTGAGCCGTACATAACGCCGGTATGCTCGGTTGATACACCTCTTGAGGAATCCCTGCCAAAGAGTGCAACCTTGCCTGAATATGTCATTTGGTTGATATGGTCAACTTTGTCCTGCCTAAAGATTGTGTTAGCACCGATATAGTTAGTGCCTCTCTTCGTCTGGCTCTGTCCCCAATGGAGGAAAATAGCGTCAAAAAGCTCTGAAAATTTAATGTAAGGAGGCCTTGCACTTCTCATCGGTCCGATTTGTGACGGAACGGCAGTGTAATCTGCATACATCCAAAGCATTCTTGTTTCTCCGCCTTCAACCTCACCTTCAACAATAATGTCAGGCGGATTCTTGCTGTCGGCAATACCCCATTGCGGCCTTGCCGAAACAGAGTTTTCAACTACGCAGGCAATCGGCCTTTTGCCTACTGCCTTTTCATTAAAATCACTTTCGCCAGTAAGCGGATTTGTTTTGGTCACTACAGGTGCCGCTGTTGTTTGCTCCTGAGTAGTCTGCGGTGCAGTCGTTTGGGGCTCCTTGCTCTTGTTTTTAACAATAAATGCAGCTGCAACTGCAATTGCAACGATTAATACTGCAACAATCGCAATAATAATCGGCTTTTTGTTTCCTTTTTTTGGCGGCTTTTTGTCATTAGCCATATTAACAGCTTCCTTTCTTGTTACCTTTGGGGCATTATCCCTATCGGCTGAATTAAAAGCAGAAAAATCATCAAAGCTCAGGCTTTCCTTTTTAGGCTCTTCCTTAATTTCCGGTTTAAATTCAGGTTCAGCCGCCTTCGGCGCTTCTTGCTCCTGCTTTGCAAAACTAAGTGGCGCTTCCGGCTTTTTCGGCTTTTCCTCCTTCGGCGCATTTATATTTTTAATTTCTTTTAATATTTCATTTAATTCTTCTGAATCGGGCATTTTGATGCTCCTTTCAATTTTTAATATACATATTGTACCATATATGTACTTAAATTTCATTATATTTTTGTTAAAATTTGAAATTTTATTGATTTAAAAGAACACGTGTAGTAAAATACATATTGTCGGGAGGCGATTTTTTGGCTAAAACAATACCTATGATTATCACTAACAACAGCATATTGATTAAGGATAAGGAGTCGGGTGAATTTAAAACATTTGCAATGCCTGCACTTATTGAAACTCCGAATATTCCTTTTTATCATCAATTTGCCGAAAAAATTGCCGAATGTCAGTATTATTTTAAGGAATTTATGAAAACGATTTACGGAAAAAAGCTTTCTAAGTATATTTTTGCTATAATCGTGCCTGATGATACAAGCAGGCTTGAATCAATTTTTATTAACGAATTTTTTGTTAATTCCGACACGTGCAAGGCGGTTGCGCAAATGCCTATGGCGCTCGCACTTCAAAAAGACGAAAATAAATATGTTTCAATTTCAAAATCAAGCAGAAACATTGTTGTTGAATATGTAAGAAACCACGAAAGCGTTGTTACAAAATATTATGATATGACAACTGCCGACCCAAACGTGATTATGGCAGACGCCGCTAAGCTTCATATTGACCTTGAATACGAAAGCGTGCCGATTTTTATCAATAATTTTAATATGAATATGGACGAATATCTCTCTTTCGGCAATGTTGTAACAACAAAGCAATTTTTGGATAAAATTGCAGAAATTGATGTTGAAAAACTATAATAAAAAAATCACCTTTGCAAATCATAATTATTGCAGAGGTGATTTTTTATGAAAAATAATGATAAAAAAGATAAAAAGAATAAGAATAAGAAAAGCAAAAGCAGATTCAACGATTATACGTCGTTTTTAAATCCTGAAATTGTTGCAAGTGACCCGCAGGGAATGTATACGGGTGTGCCTGCCGATATGTATTATAACGGCGAACTTGAAAAACCAATCCAAGATGCAGATGATTTATAAATAATCAACATAAAAAGTAAATAAAATAAGATACGCAATGTCAATTAAGGCATTGCGTATTTTTTTAGATAAACACAAAATGTATCAAAAGCATATATCCTATTGTGCCGACGGCGATTGACAAAAGCGTATTCTTTTTCCAAATATGCACCCCGGCAGTCAGCGCAACGCAAATAAGCTGAGGAATAATATAATTTACATCACCCTTTTCAAAATCTTTAAGGCAATAAACTATAAGAATACCTAAAATTGCAACAGGCAAAACGTTGCCGAGATATTTAATAAACTTCGGCACTTCCTTGCTTTGACCGAAAAGTGCAAAAGGGAAAAGCCTTGTTCCAAACGTGACCGCACCGGCAACGGCAATCATTAAAATAAGGTGAGAAGTAGTCATTTCGCCACCTCCTCGGTTTCAAAAAACTTTTTAAACGAGGATAAAATCACAACCGTGATGATAAGTGACGGAAGTAAAAATTTATCTGCCCCGAAAATAATTAAACAAATTACGGCGCAAAATACACCGACTGCACCGATTATAGCCGATTTTCCTTTGTTATTTCTAATCAAATCTATAAAAATAACCACAAAAAGGGCAGTCATTGAAAAATCTATACCCGTAAAATCAATCGGAATAAGCTGGCTTAAAAGCGAGCCGAGTGCAGAACCTACTATCCAATAAAAATGGTTAAATTCGCCGATTAAAAATCTTGCCTTTGGCTCGTCCACATTTTCAGGTACGCTTATAATTGACGAATTAACGGAATACGTTTCGTCAGTCAGCGTAAAAATCATAAAAGGATAACGCCATTTGCCCGCTTTGAATTTTTCAATATACGATAAGCCGTAAAACATATGGCGTGTATTTATAAACAAAGTCATAAGCGCAGTCGTTGCGATATCCGCTTTTGCGCTGATTAACGACACGAGCAAAAACTGCCCTGAACCGGCATAAACAATAAGCGATATAAATATTGCCCAAAGCCAATTGTAACCTGCCTTATAAAGCATTATGCCGAAGGCCGAGCCTAAGAACAAATAGCCAAACAAAACAGGAAGCGATTGCTTTAGCGCAAATTTTACAGTCGCACCTTTAGTGTAGTTCATATTTCCCTCTCTTTTATGTAGTATTAAGATTATAACACTAAAAAGAAATTAATCAAGTAACAATGTATAAAATAAGGCGAACAATGTTCGCCCCTACGACAAAATCTGACGCACCACCGTACGGCAGATTTTGAAAGGAGGAGTAACGTAGTGAATGATAAATAACTTTTGCCAAAATAATAAACAAAAGTTATTTAGAGTGATACAACACAAGGTTGCGAAGAAGTAGTCAGAATTGGATTTTTAGTGAAGGGAGCTGTACGTGGGTACTGCCCCTTTGCTAAAAATTCAAAGTGCCCAACGTTTTGTCGCCGTATCCTTTAGGATATTAAGACAAAACGTTCAAATGTTATTGATATAAAAAATTAAGGATTAGATATTCGTAAATTAATACGAATATCTAATCCTTTTATTTTTCCGGCACGATTATGGCTATTTATTCACAACCGTAAATTATCTGCCCATTTCGATATATGCAGGCCTGTTCTCGCTTAATTTAATATTTGATTTTCCGTAAATTTCCATTTGAAGCTCATATGCGTCCTTTGGAATATCGGCAAGCCAAATCCAATTGCCCGGAGCGACCGAGAATCTTGATCCGCCCTTACAGTTTTCAACAGCAGGAACATTCTTGGTTTTCATTTCGTAATCAAGCCAGCCGTCCCTAAGAGCCGTATTGCCGATAGAGATAAGTTCCTTTTTGCTGTAGCCGGTATATACATAGCCTGCAAGCTGATTAACGGTTTTAACCGTATCAACTGTGCCGCTCTTTTTCACTTTATTAAGAATTGCGTTGAGAACGGTCTTTTGCCTGTTTGCCCTTGCGCCGTCAGAGTCAATATGCCTGATTCTGCAATATGCAAGCGCCTGCTTACCGTTTAACTTCATTGTTCCCTCAGTTCCGTCAAAAGTCTGCTTGATAGTAACTTTTCCGTAAACTCTCGGATGATTGTTAATTTCATTAATCTCGGCAGAGGTAATCTTGATTGGTACACCGCCGAGTGCGTCAATAATCTTAGGGAATGAATTGAAGTTTACAACTGCATAGTTGTTAATAGCGATTTTATAATATCTTTCAATGGTGTTGATATAGCATTTCATACCGCCCATTGATGCCGCAGCATTGATTTTGCCGTACTGACCCTTGCCGTCAACCTCAAAATAAACATAAAGGTCACGCAAAACAGAGGTGAGATGAATTTCCTTAGTATCAACATTAATGCTTGCAATAATTGCCGAGTCTGCACGGGAAGTGTCGGTTATCTTTTCATCCCTTGTATCCTCGCCGATAAGAAGAATGTTGAGAACGTGAGTTGAGCTTACAGGGTCGCCGTTTTGATACCATTGCTTGAGGTATTCCTTATAGCTGTATACGTCGCCAGCATTTGCCTCCTCAATAGTAGGGAAGTTCTCTTTAAGAAAGTCCATACCGTTATAGTAGGTGCTCATTTCATAATCGGTTCCGCCTTTTTTATCGTCCGTAACCTTATTAAGCATATTATTTGCATAAAAAATCGCAAACACACCTGCCGCAACAATCATTACAAGAAGAATTACTATAATTGAAATTATTGCCTTGCCCTTTTTTGTCTTGGAAAATTTAACCTTTTCCTCTTTTTTAGGCTCTTCTGCCTTCTGCGGCAAGATTACTTCTCCGCCTGCAAGGGAAAAAAGGTCAACCATACCGTTATTTTCCTGAGGCTCGGCTTGCGATTGATTGATTGATGCAACACTTTCGTTTTCCTCAACCTCATCGGTATCGGTAAAACCGTTTTTTTCCTCCTCAATGGTAGGAATAACAATATCAGCCGTGTCGCTTTTAGCGGTGTTTTCCTCTTTTTCAATGAAAACCTCGGTTTTTGTAGGCTCTTCCTCGGCAACGCTTACCTTAACCTCAGGCTGTTGCACTTTTATATCATCTTTAAGCTTAGGCTCTTCCTCGATATTCTTTTCAGGCTCTGCCTGCTTGTATGTTTGAGCTGAGACTTGCGCCTCGGTATTGGCCTGCTCTCTGTTTTCGCTCTCTCTGCGCCTTTTGACTTCAGAGAGTATATCGTCAATACTGTAGGATTCTTTCTCCAACGCATTCACTCCTCTTTTTCAAACTAAAAACTTTTGACATTATATATCATATCTTATTAAAATACTATAGCTAAATTGTAAAAATTGATTTTTTGCACTTTTAATAGACATATTTAGATATGATTATCTATTATTAGTCGCTGTTTTCTTGTTCTTCGCCTGCGTTTTCGACATTTTCGGCATCTTCTGTCTCAATTTCGTCTTCCTCAAAGCGGTCAACAACACTGATTGTAGCAAGCTTTTCGCCCTCGTTTACTCTCATTACCTTAACACCCTTTGCAGGTCTTTGGAATGTAGAAATTTGGTCAACAGGCATACGAATAATAATTCCGTCGGTGGAAATCATAACAACGTCATTTTCTTCCGTAACAGCGGCAATATTAGCAACCTTGCCGAACTTTTCAACTCTGTAATTAAGAAGTCCCTTACCGCCTCTTGACTGAACACGGTAATCGGAAAATTCACTCTTACGTCCGTATCCTGTTTCAGATACAGTAAGAAGCTTAACTCCCTCGTGCTCTGCAACAAAGCCAACAACATAGTCGCCCTCACTTAATGTGATTGCCTTAACACCTCTTGCCGTTCTGCCGATAAGCCTTGCGTCACTTTCCTCAAAGCAAATGCTCATTCCGTCGTGAGTTGCGGCAACAAGCTTTCTGTTTCCGTCTGTAATATCAACCCAGCAAAGTTCATCGCCCTCGTCAAGATTGATAGCAATAATGCCGTTTTTCCTGATATGGTCATATTGGTCAAGAGCAGTCCTCTTGATAATGCCGTTTTTAGTCATCATACAAAGGAATGAACGCTCCTCGTCCTTAGGCACTCGAACCATGGCGGTAATCTGCTCGCCTTGTTCAATAGGAAGAATGTTTACAACATTCATACCCTTGCCCGTTCTTGACGATTCCGGAATTTCATATCCTTTCATTTTAAATACTTTACCCTTGTTGGTGAAAAGCATAATAAAATCGTGAGTTGAGCAGGCAAACATTGTTTTTGCAACGTCTTCTTCTCTTCTGCTCATACCCGAAACACCTCGGCCGCCTCTGTTTTGAGCCTTGTAGGTATCAACAGTTTGGCGCTTCATATATCCCTTTTCGGTAAGAGTGAGAATGCAGTCCTCAACGGGGATAAGGTCCTCGTCCTCAACGTCGCCGACTGCGGCAGAAATCTCTGTTCTTCTCTCATCTCCGAATTTAGCGGCTATTTCTCTTGTTTCGGTTTTTATAATCTCGTCAACTCTCTCGCTATGCTCAAGAATGTCAGTCAAATCCTTAATTCTTTCATGAAGTTCTTCGAGTTCATTCATTATCTTTTCAATTTCAAGACCTGCCAACTGACCCAAACGATAAGCCACGATTGCGCTTGCCTGCGGGTCATCAAAGCCAAACTTGTCCATAATAGCCTGCTTTGCCTCAGCTTGTCCGCCCTTGCAGGCACGAATTGTTGCAATAACCTCGTCAACAATATCTATAGCCTTTGCAAGACCTTCCAAAATATGCGCTCTGTCCTGCGCCTTGTTAAGTTCAAAGCGTGTTCTTCTTGAAATTACATCTCTTTGGAAATCAATATACTGCTGTAAAATTTCCTTAAGGGTTAATACTTTAGGAACGCCGTCAACAAGGGCAAGCATAATCGCACCGAACGTTACCTGCATATCTGTCATTTTGTAAAGATTGTTAAGCACAACCTGCGCATTTGCGTCACGCTTAACGGTAACCTCAATGTGCATACCCTTTCTGTCTGAATAGTCCTGAACATCGGCTACGCCCTCAAGCCTTTTTTCCTTAACCAAATCGGCAATACGTGTAATAAGCCTTGCCTTGTTTACACCGTAAGGAATTTCAGTTACAACAATTTTGTATCTGTCGCCCTTAGTTTCAATAATTTCTGCCCTTGCACGAAGATAAATCTTGCCTCTGCCTGTTGCATAAGCCTCTTTAATTCCTCTTGTGCCCATAATAATGCCGGCAGTAGGGAAGTCTGGTCCCTTTATATATTGCATAATTTCCTCAAGCGATGCGTCGGGATTATCAATAAGGCAACACATACCCTCAACAACCTCGTTCATATTATGGGGCGGAATATTTGTAGCCATACCTACTGCGATACCCGATGAACCGTTTACAAGCAAATTGGGATAACGTGACGGTAAAACGGTAGGCTCCTTGCTGTTATCGTCAAAGTTAGGAACAAAATCGACGGTATCTTTCTTGATATCCTCAAGCATTTTCATAGCGATTTTGCTCATTCTGCTTTCTGTATAACGGTAAGCAGCGGCAGGGTCACCGTCAACAGAACCGAAGTTACCGTGACCGTCAACAAGAATGTGCCTCATTGAAAACGGCTGTGCAAGCCTAACCATAGCGTCATAAACAGATGCGTCGCCGTGAGGGTGATAGTGACCGAGCACTTCACCGACGGTGGTGGCGCATTTACGATAAGGCCTGTCAGGATAAAGATTGTTAGTATACATAGCGTAAAGTATTCTTCTGTGAACAGGCTTTAAGCCGTCACGTACATCGGGAAGCGCACGCTGAACAATAACACTCATTGAATAATCAAGGAATGCCTTTCTTATCTCATCACTGATTTCTACATCTTTAATTTTTTGATTGTCGTAACGAATTTCATTACTATCCATTATCTAACCTCCAAAACAGAGTTAATTCTACTTTTTTACGGTGTATGGCAGGGATTTTTCTGCCTAAATACTTTTAATTTTTGTTAAAAAATAAATAATTCGGATTTTTCTTGATAATTTTTAATACATTTTCTTTTATTTCTTGCGGAATAATTGATTTAGGCACAATGTTTGTACCCGTTGTCGCAATAAAATAAAGATATTCCTTTGTTTCGATTATTGCGCCGAGCGTCAAATAAGGGTAAAAACCGATAAGCATCGGCTCGCCTTCATTTTTAGGCAACGTTTTAAACTCAATGCTTTTCTCGCTTATCGTAACCTCTCTTGGCTCACTGTATGTAACATCGGCTTTAATACAGCGCTTGACCCTTATATCGGGTCTTATCTTTTTTACATAAAAAAGATAAATTCCTATTGCAAGAATATAGAGCGCAGGAATAAGCAAATACGCATAATTTTTTTCGCTGAAAGCATAATATGTGTTCATTACAAGCACAATAAGTACCGTAATATATATCATGCTCATAAACTTGCTGCTTTTAAGCTTAAAAAGTTCAAAATTAATTAAATCATTTTTATCAAGAGAATAATTGAATTTATAATCCATTATTTCATTACCCCCTTACTTTTAAGCACCTTGATTATTTCATCAAGTTCCTTGCCGTATCTTTGTTTACTGATAACCGCAATGCCACGGCTGAGGGTAGGTAAAATTATAAGTTCACTTTTAGTTTCCTTAATCGCATAAATGCTTTGCCACGGGGCATAAACCTTTTCAAAACTTGAAAAAATTTCCAATCCTTCATCATAAAGTCTAAGCGTATTTTCGTCATTCAATATGATTGAGCGCTGAAATTCGGTTGAAATGCTGTTTTTTGCCGCAATTTGTTTATAAACAAAAAGTATGCAAAGCAAAATCGCAAAAGGCAAAATAACCGTTGCATTAACAACACCCAGTACGCAAGCAACAATTGACGCAATCATTATAACGACAAGACTTACAATTTCCGCCACATTATTCAAGCCTATTTTTTGAATTTTATAATTATAGCCCTTATAAAATTCATCGGCTGTCATTTTATAAGTTAATTTCATATTTTATACATCCAAATTTTGAACAAATTTTGCGTTCTTTTCAATAAATTCTCTTCTCGGCTCAACATTGTCGCCCATAAGGATAGAAAAGTTTTCGCTTGCTCTTTGTGCATCCTCAATCGTTACACGAAGCATAGTTCTAAACTCAGGGTCCATAGTGGTTTCCCAAAGCTGTTCAGGGTCCATTTCACCAAGACCTTTGTATCGCTGAATGTCACAATCTCCGCCAAGTTCTGCAATCTCAGCGTCTCTTTCCTCGTCAGAGAAAGCGTAGCTGCTCTTTTTACCCTTTGATACCTTAAAGAGAGGCGGTTGAGCAAGATAAACATAGCCGTCCTCAATAATCTGCGGCATATATCTGAAGAAAAATGTTAAAAGAAGCGTTCTGATATGAGCACCGTCGACATCGGCATCCGCCATAATAATGATTTTGTGATATCTCAATTTATTGATATCAAAATCCTCGCCGATACCTGTTCCGAGTGCCATAACAACAGGAACAAGCTTTTCGTTAGTAATAACCTTGTCCACTCTTGCCTTTTCAACATTAAGCATTTTACCCCAAAGCGGGAGAATTGCCATGTGTTGCTTATCTCTGCCCTCTTTTGCAGAGCCGCCTGCCGAATCACCCTCGACGATATAAATTTCGCATTTTTCAGGGTCGTTGCTGATACAATCTGCAAGCTTGCCCGGAAGTGAATTGCTTTCAAGCGGAGATTTTCTTCTTGCATTTTCCCTTGCACGTCTTGCCGCCTCTCTTGCACGGGAAGCGTCAAGTGATTTATTAAGTAAAGTTTTTGCAACGTTCGGATTTTCTTCAAAATAAGTCATAAGCTTTTCATAAAGCATTGTTGAAACAAGACCTGTTATATCCGTGTTGCCGAGTTTACCCTTAGTTTGTCCCTCAAACTGAGCCTCTGTAAGCTTAACGCTTATAACTGCCGTTATACCCTCACGAACGTCATCACCGGTAAATTTCTTGTCGCTGTCCTTAAGAATACCGAATTTTTTGCCGTAATCGTTAAATACTCTTGTAAGCGCAGTTTTAAATCCTGTTTCGTGAGTACCGCCGTCGATAGTGTTGATATTATTAGCAAATGACAAAAGCGTTTCGTTATATGAGTCTGTATAGCAAAGCGCAACCTCCGCACTTCTGTCACCCTTTGTTGTTGAAAGGTGAATAACCTCATCCTGAATAGGATTAAGTCCACGGCTTGTGTTGATATATTCAACAAAAGATTTGATACCGCCGACGTAGCAAAATTCTTCGCCGCTGTCCTCATCTCCTCTTTTATCGGTAAGAGTGATTGAAAGACCTGCGTTAAGAAATGCCTGCTCTCTTAAACGTCTTGCAAGAATTTCATAATCGTAAACTGTGGTTTCCTGGAAAATTTCTGCGTCAGCCTTAAATCTTATTGTAGTTCCGTGGCCGTCGTGGTCTGCAATAATATGCAAATCATTAACAGGCTTGCCTCTTTCAAATTTTTGGCTGTAAACGTGGCCGTTTTGCGTAACCTCAACCTCAAGCCATTCTGAAAGCGCATTAACAACAGACGAACCTACACCGTGCAAGCCGCCCGATACCTTATAGCCCAAACCGCCGAATTTACCGCCTGCGTGAAGCACGGTAAGAACAACCGTTACTGCCGGAAGCCCTGTTTTTTCATTAATACCTGTAGGAATACCACGTCCGTTATCCTTAACCTCTATGACATCACCCGGCAAAATGTTACATTCAATGTGAGTACATACTCCTGCAAGTGCCTCGTCAATAGAGTTATCCACAATTTCATAAACAAGGTGGTGAAGTCCTCTCGGTCCTGTTGAGCCGATATACATACCCGGCCTTTTACGAACAGCCTCAAGTCCCTCAAGCACCTGAATATCCTTTGCCGAATATTCCTCGGTTACTTTTGTATCAATGTCAGCTTCTTCAAGTTCAATCTTGTTTTCTTCGCTCATATTGAATTAAATCTCCTTTTATATTTAACTTGGTAAATAAATTACATTATCCTTTTTGCCCTGCCTGCACTCTTTTAATAAGAGTTGAGGTATTTAGAGGGCAAATATATATTTTGTCCCTGCAAACTACAAAGCTTTTCGGAAGCTCAAAGTTTACATAAACTGTTTTTTTATTTTTTTCGGCGTTTGATAAATAGTCACGTGTAGCCTTATTAACCGTTGACGTGTCCATATCAAAAATACCGAGTATATCGTTTGTGCTTATAACGGTGTTTCCGCCTAAATATATATACATCAGCCTATACACCTGCCGTTTTCAATATGAAAGGTTTTGCCCTTTTTAAGTCTTAAAACCGTGTTGGCATCACAGCACGTAATAAATACCTGCCAATTTTTAATGTGATTGAGTATATAATCCTGCCTTGACTCGTCAAGTTCACTCATAACGTCATCCAACAGCGCAAGCGGCTCATCGTCAGTCATTTCCTTAAGCAAGCTTGCCTCTGCAAGCTTAAGCGCAAGCACACAACTTCTTTGCTGACCTTGCGAGCCGTAAAGACGTGCGCTTTTGCCGTTGATAAGAATTTTCATATCGTCCCTATGCGGACCTACGGTTGTTATTTTATTAATTAAATCATTGTTTCTGTTTGAAATAAGCTGCTTTGCAAACTCATTTTCAATTTCAGATACAGTTAAATTTTTACATTCAAAGCCGCAGTCAAGCCTTAAATCAATTTTTTCACGTCCTTTTGAAAGACCGTCAAATATTTCCGTCGCAAACGGGAGCAATGCCTCAACATATTTTTCCCTTTGATAAATAATCTTTGCACCGCTTTTTGCAAGGTTTTTATCCCAAATATAAAGCATATCCTCAAGGTTGAAATTATTTTTTATATCCTTTAAAAGCATATTTCTCTGTGCAAGGCAACGGTTATATTCTTTTAATACACTTCTGTAATTTGATTTAAGTTGGCAAAGTGAATTATCAATAAATTTTCTTCTCTCAATCGGCCCGTCCTTAACCATAGAAAGATGAACCGGTGAAAAAATAACTGCTTTTAATTCATCACCCAGGGCAGTTGCACTCTTTTTTTCAATTCCGTTTAACTTAGCCGTTCTCCTGCCCATAATTGACAGTTCGGCATTTTGTTTTCTTGATTTATTTTCAAAATCAATTTTAAGTTCTGCCTTTTTTTCGCCGAATTTGACAAGTTCCTTATCCCTTACACCTCTGAAACTTTTACTTCCCGTAAAAAGATAAATTGCTTCAATCAAATTCGTTTTGCCTTGTGCATTTTCGCCCCAAATTATGTTTACATCTTCAAAATTGAGTTTTAGCTTTTCTATATTTCTGAAATTTTCAATTTCTATTGAATTAATTTTCATCTGTAATAATCTTATAGTCAACCGAAAAAATTGAAACCGTGTCACCTGCATGGATTTTTTTGCCCCTTGCCGTGCACACTTCGCCGTTTACTTTAACTATTCCGTCTTGAATAAATGTTTTAGCCTGACCGCCGGTTTCTGCTATACCTTTAAATTTCAAAAAAGCGTCAAGCCTGATAAATTCGGTGGTTATTTTAACATTTTCATTTTTTCTCGGTGTTGCTTTTGCTTTAATTTTCATTTTTAAGCCTCATTGGTAATACTAAAAATAAAAAGGAATCATCATTAATCGGCAAAACTTTAACCGGACTTACCGCACCGCCGAGTTCAATTCTTACTTGGTCTGTATCTGCGGCGTGAAGAGCGTCAAGCACATATTTTGAATTAAATCCTATTTCAACTCTGTCACCGCTTACATTTGCGTGAGTATAGTTTACAACTCTGCCTATGCTTGAAACGGTTGAAACTCTCATCTCGTCAGCATCAAATAAGCATCTGATTGGGTTTTTCTTATCATTTTCAATAACCGGAAGTGTTCTTTCAATACAGTTAATTGCATCATCTGTATTAATTAAAACAGTTGTGTTGCAAGTTTTAGGAACAGCAGCGTTATAATCAAGAAAATCACCGTCAAGCAAACGGCTGATAATACTGTAATTATCAACATCAAAAACAATATGTCTTTTTCCTACGCTGATTGAAATATCTTTATCATTCTCGGCACTGAAAAGCTTAATAAGCTCTCTTATTGTTTTTTTAGGAACAATAAAGCTTATATCTTCGCCGTCATATTTAACCGTTTCTGTTCTTATTGCAAGCCTGTATCCGTCAACACCTATAAGCCTTAATTGATTTTGAGTAAGTTCAAATTTAAGACCTGTATGTACCGGCTTTGAAGCCTCACTGTCTGCAACGGCAAAAAGAGTTTGTGAAACCATATTTTGAAGCACACCCTCATTTAAAAATAAAGGATATCCTCCCGATACAGACGGAAGCTCCGGATAATCGTCTGCGTCAATACCTGAAATGTTATATTGCGCCGCACCGCTGATAATTGAAACAGATGTACCGCTGATTTCAAATGTAACCTTACCGTCAGGTAATTTTCTGATAATATCGCTTATTACTTTTGCATTAATTACGATTGCACCCGGCTCTACAACGCTTGCCTGAAGTGTTGTATTAATTCCGAATTCAAAATCATAACCGGTAAGGCTTAATGTATCAGAGCCACATTCCATAAGTATACCCTCAATTGTGGGAATAGTTACCTTTGTGCTTACCGCTCTCATAACATTTGAACAAGCTTCGCTTAATTCTTTTGTATTACAGGTAAATTTCATTTTTTTATACCCTCCGTCTATCTATATAGTCTAATTGTAGTATTATGTAGTATAGGCTGCGGAAATTGTTGAAATCTTTTACAATCATTGATAATAAAGGAAATTTAATGCAATTTTTTTAATATCTCAATTGTTGAAAGATTTATTAAATTGTGCAAAAAATAAGTTTTCCGCATCCATTGTTAATTAAAAAGTAAAAAATGTTGAAAATTTTGTGGAAACTATTGAATACTTTTTGCATTGGAAATTATATCGTTAATTTGCCTTGCAAGCTTTGTATCCGTTTCAATATCCTTTTCAATTTGGTCAATGTTATACATAACCGTTGAATGATGCTTTTTAAATTCTGCGCCTATATCCTCATAACTCATATTGGTTACTTTTCTTATAACATAAAAGGTAATCTTTCGTGCGTCGGAAATAGTTTTCTTTCTCTGACCGCCGTAAATATCTTCAACAGATACACCTGTTGTTCTGCTGACCTCCTCAACAATTTTTTGAATTGTAACGGGAAGCGGCTGTGTATCTTCCATAACAACCTTAACAAAATTTTGAGCAAGCGCAATAGTAGGTGTGTTTTGATTAATGTCGCAATAAGCGTAAAGCTTCTTTGTAACGCCCTCAAGCTGACGGATATTTGATTTAACCTTGTCAGCAATGTAATCAATAACAGGGTCGGGAATTTCAAAATTAAGCATCATTGCTTTGCGCTTGATTATTTCGCATCTTGTTTCATACTCAGGTGGCTGAATATCGGCAAGAAGCCCGTCCTCAAATCGGGATTTAAGCCTGTCGGTAATAGATTGAATTTCCCTCGGCGGCCTGTCAGAAGTAATTACAACCTGCTTGCCTGCAAAAACAAGAGTGTCAAACGTATGGAAAAATTCCTCAATCGTTTGTTGCTTACCGGCAATAAACTGAATATCATCAATTAAAAGCAAATCAATGCTGTTTCTAAACTTATCGTGAAATTCATCTGTCGTTTTATACTGAAGCGCCTGCATAAATTCATTTACAAATTGCTCTGCACGAATGTAAAGAATATTCATATCGGGAAATTTCTTTTTAACTTCATAGCAAATAGCATTTAACAGGTGAGTTTTGCCAAGACCTGAATTACCGTAAATAAAAAGAGGATTATAGTTTCTCATTTTTGAATTTTTGGTAAGATTAAGCCCCGGGTCGCTTGCAACAGCCTTAGCCGCAACATAAGCAAATCGGTTGCTTGAGCCGACAATAAAATTTTCAAACGTGTATTGCTCGTTTTTATAATCCTCAAGGTGTTGCTTATCCTGATAAAATTTATGTTCCTCTCTGTCATTATCCTCGGCACAAACATATTTAATTTTAACCTCAAATCCCATTACCGCAGCAAAAGCCTCACTGAACATTGTGCCGTATTGCGAAATAACAACGTCCATATACATGGCACTGGGAAGTCTTAAAGTAATTGTTGCCGCCTCAAAGCTGACAAATTCAGTCTTTTTTATCCATAAATTGAAAGCCGTTTCCGTAACTCTTTGCTCGCAATATGAAAGCACGGCATTCCAAATTTCATTATATGTATCCATTTTTACCTCCGTATTTTTACACAAAAATACAATACTCCAAATTAAATTTTAATACGTATTCTATATTAGCATATAAAATGTATTTAATCAATACTTATTTTAAATATTTATATATATTATTATATAGAATATTATATAGATATAAGAAAATTAATTAAATTAATTTTACTTACTTTTATTGTAAAATAAAAAACGATATTGTATAATAGGCAAAACGGGGGATACAATATGAGAATTTTTAAAAATCGAGGAGATATTTATTTTTCAAAAACAAATAAGAAAAAATCGACTGAACAAAAAATTCTTCTTATTGCGCTTACTGTTATTGTTTTGTTTTCGGTTGTATTTATGTTTATAGTCGGAGCTAAAAATGATTTCAGCGCAAAAAAATTTTTTGAGCCTGAAGATTTATCAACTACCGCAGCAGCAGAGGAAAGCACGATTGCTCTCCCGCAAGTCAGCGGCAAAACGAACTATATTGTGACTGTATCGGAAGATGAAAATTTGCTTTTTGTTGAAATGATTCAGGTTGATTTGGATAATAAGTCATATAAAGTTTGCACGTTAAAATCTTCAACGGAATATGACGGCAGTACGCTTGGATATATTTATGCTCATTCGGGAATACAAAATGTAAAAAGTGCGGCTGAAAATATGTTTTCAACCACATTTGATTATTACATTGATTTTCAGCGTGACGCATTTTGCGAATATTTTGACTCTTTGGGTGATGTAAATTATGCCCTTGTGTCGGATATTAAATATAAAAATAACAAATCGGCTGTTGCGTTTACCGTAAGAATGAAGGCAGGCGAGCAGGTGATTAAAGGCAGTCAGGCGGTTAATCTTGTAAGATATTTTCTTGAATCAAATAACCAACAAAATGCAAATGACGTGCTTTTAACTTCTCTTTCAAAACAAATGAATTCTGATAATTTTGCAAATAAGGACAGCCTTTTTCAAAATTTGGTAACTAAGTCGACTACTAATATAACAGTTCGTGATTATTCTGCGGCAGATGACAGTATAACCGTGCTTTGCAACAGCCAAAACGGTATCAGCGTTTACGGCGCAGAAATTAAATATAAGAAAAATAAAATCACAAAGGATACCCTCCAAAACGCAAAGGGTTACTTTGTAAAATAAGAGGAAAAAATTATGGATAAAGAAAGAATACAAAATGCAGTCAGGGAAATTCTTATTGCCGTAGGCGAGGACCCGGACCGTGAGGGTTTACTTGAAACGCCTAAAAGAGTCGCAAATATGTATGAGGAAATTTTTGCAGGCTTGACGGAGGACCCAAAACAGCATATTAAGCTTTTTAACGAGCAATCAAACGACGAAATGGTAATCGTAAAGGATATTCCTTTTTATTCAATGTGTGAGCATCATTTGCTTCCGTTTTTCGGCAAGGCACATATAGGCTATATTCCGAGCGACAATAAAATTATCGGTCTTTCCAAACTTGCAAGAATTGTTGATAATTTTGCAAAAAAGCCGCAGGTGCAGGAAAGGCTCACAAGCGATATTGCAGATTTTCTTAATGATAATCTTCAGCCTAAAGGTGTTGCCGTAATTATGGAGGCGGAACACATGTGTATGACTATGCGAGGCGCACGTGCCGCAGGCTCAAAAACTCAAACCTCGGCGCTCAGGGGCATTATGCGTACCGACGCCAAAACAAGAGCGGAAGTTTTATCGCTTCTTAAATAAATAGTTAAAATCTCTTTTTATAATACGAAAGGGTAAATTATGATTTGGAAATGCAAAAATAAAGAAATAGAATACGGCAAAGATGTATTGATAATGGGTATTGTAAACGTTACACCTGACAGCTTTTCAGACGGAGGCGACCATTTTTCACCGGATGATGCAGTTGAATGTGCCTTTAAGCTTATTGATGACGGTGCAGATATAATAGATATCGGTGCACAATCCACCAGACCGGGCCATATTCCGGTTTCGGATAAAGAGGAATGGGAAAGGCTTGAGCTTGTTTTAAAAACATTAAACGGCAAAATAAGCGTTCCTGTTTCGATTGATACATATTATCCCTATGTTGCCGAAAAATCGCTTTCTCTCGGCGCAGACATAATTAATGATGTCAGCGGTGTAATTAATCCCGATATGGCAAAAATAATTAAAGAAAGCGGTGCAGGCTGGGTAATTATGCACAACGGTGCAGGCTCGGCTGAGGATATCAAAAAATTTTTTGAGGCATCTTTGGCTGAATGTAAGCGCTTAAATATAGATAAATCGCAAATTTGTTTAGATATGGGCATAGGTTTTGGAAAAAATTATAAAGAAAATCTTGAACTTTTGACAAAAATGGATTATTATAAGATAAAAGCCTTTCCGCTTTTGCTCGGAACTTCTCGAAAAAGGGTTATCGGTGAGGGAAGCAGGCAGAGCGAACCAAAGCAGCGTATATACGGAAATATTGCCGCAGATACCGTTGCAATAATGCAGGGTGTTGATATTATTCGTTTGCACGACGTTTTGCACGAAAAGCAGGGAATATATATGGCGCAGGCATTGCGTGACGCTTATGTCAAATAAAATATAGGGGCTTTGATATGGATAAAATTTTAATCCGTGATTTAAAAATATTTGCCTATCACGGAGTCAATGAAGAAGAAAAGGTCAACGGTCAGAATTTTATTTTTGATATTGACTTATCCGTAAATATGATTAAAGCGTGTTACAGTGATAATGTTGATGACACTGTAAGCTATGCAAAGGTCATTAAGACGGTAACAAGAGTCTTTACTGCCGAGAAGTACAACCTGCTTGAAAAAGCGGCTCAAATCACGGCAGAGGCAATTTTAGAAGAATATCAGGATGTTGCCAAGGTTGAATTAACACTTAAAAAGCCTGAGGCACCGATGAAAGCAGATTTCTCCTATGTGGGAGTAAAAATAGAGAGGGAACGCTAATGAGATACGTTATTGGCATCGGTAGTAATATCGGAGACAGGAAAGAAAATATTGAAAGGGCAATTGCCGCTATTGAAACATTGCCTAAAACGAGAATTGTGCTTAAAAGCTCAATTTATGAAACTCAGCCGGTAGGTTATGAAGATCAGGACGATTTTTATAATATCTGCCTTGAAGTTCAAAGTGTTTTCAATCCTTTTGAAATGATTGGGGCTGTTTTGGGAATTGAAGCAGGCTTCGGAAGAGTACGTACAATTAAGGACGGTCCGAGAATTATTGATATTGACATTATTTTTGTTGAAAATATGGTAATTCAGTCGCCTCATCTTACTGTTCCTCATCCTCAATATAAAAACAGACGTTTTGTTTTAGAGCCACTTTGTGAAATGTATCCCGACGGAAGATTTATGGGCTACATATTTGGCGGTTTGAGTGAACAAATCGAAAATCAAAAAGTTAAAAAGCTCGAAGATTAACATATAATAAAGGCAGATACATTTATTTGTATCTGCCTTATTTTTTTGGAAAAATTAAAATTTAATAGCAAAATTTCTTTGCTTTATATTATTTGCTTTTTGCAAACAATATTATTGCACGATATGTGCAAGGAGGTAAAGAGATGAATAAAAAAGACACATCGAATATGATGAAAATTATGGGTGCAACGCTTGCCGTTTGCTCGGCGGCAGCAATTATGGGCGGTATGAAAACGAACAGCTTTTCAGCCAAAAAAACGATGAAAAAAGCAGGCGAGAAGGTAGTTGATTTCGTCGATACCGTAGCGTCGTTTATGTAAGAGCAAAAAAGCCAAGGAAAATTATCCAAGGAAAAATTTTCCTTGGCTTTTCAGACTGTCGATAAAGTGGCTAAACCGTGCCAAATAAAATTAATATACCTCTTTGCCTCCCTTGCAAAGGGAGGTGGGTGCAACTTATTGCACACGGAGGGATTGGAAAAACGGCAAGGACATCGAGTCCTTGCCGTTTTTGGCACTTTCCGTCTTTTGCTCGGGGGCAGTACCCATGTACAGCTCCCACTCGCAAAAAACGAAATTTATCTCACTTTCTCGAAGTCTGACAGCGTGTAGAAATTTGTAAATGGACTTTTTTAAATCGACTACGAAATTCAAAGGTTATTAAAACAAAAAATTAAGGATTAGATATTCGTAAATTAATACGAACACCTAATCCTTTTTATCCGGCACGGTTATAACCGCTTATTCGCAATTTTTAGTCGTTTGCGTGACCTGTTGAACCGAATACTACGTCAATCTTGTGAGCAACAACCTCTTCAATAAGGTTTCTTGCAGGAGTGAGATACTGACGTGGGTCAAAGTGAGTCGGATTTTCTGCAAAATGCTCTCTGATAGCTGCTGTCATTGCAATACGAATATCAGAGTCAACATTAATCTTGCAAACAGCCATAGATGCAGCCTTACGAAGCATATCCTCAGGAATACCGATAGCATCAGGCATTTCACCGCCAAACTTGTTAATAAGCTTGATATGGTCTTGGTTTACAGATGATGCACCGTGAAGAACGATTGGGAAGCCCGGAAGCTTCTTGCCTACTTCTTCAAGAATGTCAAAACGAAGCTGTGGCTTTTGACCCGGCTTAAACTTGTATGCGCCGTGGCTTGTGCCGATAGCGATAGCAAGTGAGTCAACGCCTGTTCTTGTTACGAAATCATAAACTTCTTCAGGTCTTGTGTAAGATGCGTTATCAGCGTCAACCTTAACGTCATCCTCAACGCCTGCCAATGTACCAAGCTCGCCTTCAACAACTACGCCGTGAGCGTGAGCATATTCAACAACCTTCTTTGTAAGAGCAACGTTTTCCTCATAAGGAAGAGAAGAACCGTCAATCATAACAGAAGTAAAGCCGCCGTCAATACATTCCTTGCAGGTTTCAAAATCAGGGCCGTGGTCAAGGTGAAGAGCGATTGGAAGACCTGTTTCCTCAGCTGCAGCCTTTACCATAGCAACAAGGTATTCGTGAGATGCATACTTTCTTGCACCTGCTGAGCATTGAAGAATAACAGGAGCGTTAAGCTTCTTTGCAGCACGGGTAATACCCTGAACAATTTCCATATTGTTTACGTTGAAAGCACCGATAGCATAGCCGCCTTCGTATGCCTTTTTAAACATTTCAGTAGTAGTAACTAATGGCATTTTAAAAATCTCCTTACATACTTGAAAAATTAGTTAGCGGCGCAGTTAATACCTGACCACTTAACGCAGTTATTATACAACATTTAAAATTAAATATCAATAAAAATATGTGAACAAATAATCAATTTAGTCTATATTTGCGCATTTTCATCATAATCTATGATTTCACGTGCAATATAAATCGGTCGTTTTTTTGTTTCAATATAATTTTTGGCAAGATATTCGCCCATAATTCCGATTG